>Ga0255770_10000239_pt1 | contig 51213 bp, 38 predicted proteins | sample 071ome_22_FD_179968 | JGI IMG/M metagenome (GOLD analysis project Ga0255770, IMG submission 179968) | Coastal salt marsh microbial communities from the Groves Creek Marsh, Skidaway Island, Georgia - 071404AT metaG (version 2) | ecosystem: Environmental > Aquatic > Marine > Intertidal zone >...
GAGATGCCCTCACTTAGACAACATACGTTTCTAAAAAGTGAGAAGTTGTGTCAACGGGGAGCTGAAAGCACCTTACTTTTTAAACCATTTGACTCTGTTGAAGCTTTTATAGAACGGCTCGGAGCACTTGCACTTCAACTGCAGAGAAGCTATTTGGGTGACAAGGAGTTTTATGATGCAGCCGTATGTGAACGATTCAATCAAATTTTCGAATCTCTTCTCAAGCGACACAGAAAAGCGCACTTTATGAGTAGTTTAAATGAGTTAAAGACGATTTTTGAAACCGTATTACAAAATGAAAGTTTTGATTTTACAGGTGATCCTTTGGAGGGCGTTCAAATAATGGGAGTTTTAGAAACACGATTATTAGATTTCGACAATGTCATTATTACAAGTGTTAATGAAGGGATATTGCCCAATGGGAAGACACCGTTTTCATGGATTCCATTTGATGTGAGAAAAAAATTTGGTTTGAATACCTTCATTGAACAAGACCATATTTACGCGTATCATTTTTTTAGACTGCTACAAAGAGCCAAAAAGATATGTCTAACTTATAATGCTTCTGCACAGGGTTTGTTTTCTGGAGAACGAAGTCGTTTTTTACTCCAGCTAGAATACTTTAAACAAGCAAAACACAAGTTAATTTTTAAAAAAACAGATCTTCCTGTTCCCAAGCTTGAAGAAAAAGAGAAGCAAATCCCCAAAACAGAACAAATTCTTAATAGCATCTACCAGGTAGGTCAAGAAGGGTTTTCACCTTCATCCCTTAGTCTATACATCCGAAATCCGCTGGCTTTTTATGAAGAACGTATGTTAAAGATTAAAAAAAATTCAGACAATAATTTAGAATTGAACCCTAGGGATAAAGGTACTATTATGCATGAAGTACTTGAAAAATTATACCAACCCTATCTTTCAAAGAGGTTAGACGTTAGTGATGTAAAAAAAATGCTTAAACAGCTTCCTAAAATGCTCAAAGATTGTTTTGTTTCATATAACACTAATCAGAAAGAAATTACTGGAAAAAATGCTCTACTCTATCAAATTATGGAAGCTGTACTGAAACAATTTTTACTTCAAGAAATAAAGCAGTTGGAGCAAGGCAACCAAATTGAAATTCTAGCTTTAGAATACAAGTTTAGAAAGACTGTTTCAGTAACAGCTTTGAAGAAGAATGTTAATTTTAGAGGAACTGTTGATCGTATCGATCGATACAATGGAAAATTGAGATACGTAGATTACAAAACAGGAACCCTTAGCGCAGAAGACATTGCATTTACAAATTGGGAAGAATTGATCACACAGCCTAAAAAGAGTGCTGTTTTTCAAATTTTATTGTATGCATATCTTCTAAAAGATGAGTATAAAACAGAATCTATTGTTGGAGGTGTAATACCATTAAAAAACTTCAATACAGAGTTTTTAGCAGTTTCTTTAAAAGAGCATCCTAGAACAAAGTATCTTTTGGAACTGAACGATAGCACATTGAAATTTTATGAAGAAGTGCTTTTCAAATTATTGAAAGAACTCTATAATCCTTCTATTCCCATCAGAGAAAAAATCATTTGAAACAAATGGGTGGATAGATTTAGGATTAATCTAAAGGATTGGCTTTTTCAATCAAATCCGCGACCAATTTACCTGAAATTAATGCCGGAGGGACGCCAGGCCCTGGGACTGTAAGTTGACCAGTAAAATAAAGGTCTTTGACTTTTTTACTAATTAATTTTGGCCTTAAAAATGCAGTTTGTAAAAGAGTGTTAGCAAGACCGTAGGCATTACCTTTATAAGAGTTGTAATCTTTTATAAAATCCTTTACACAAAAAGACTCACAAAAAAGTATTTCATTTTTTACACTTTGTTGTGTTAATTTTTCTAAGCGATCCAGTACGATGTTCAAGTATTTTTCTCTCAATTCGGAGGTATCTTCTATTCCGGGTGCTATAGGAATTAATATAAAGCATGCTTCCTTTCCTTTAGGAGCCATAGATGGATCAGAGAGTGATGGAAAGTTGGCATAAAATAATGGATTTTTGGGCCACTCAGGATGGTCGTAAATCACCCTGGCGTGTTCGTCAAAATCTACATCAAAAAACAAGGTGTGATGTGCAACATTTTGAATCTTTTTATTCAACCCAATGTAGAAGAGTAAGGAAGAAGGAGCAAATACTTTTTTTTCCCAATACGAATCACTGTAGACTTTGTATTTTGAATCCAGTAAAGATTCTGAATGGTGATAATCAGCACCAGAGAGAATAATATCTGAAGAGATCTTTTCTCCGTTCACCTGGATACCATTTGCTTTTCCAGATTCATTTACAAGAATTTTCTCAACCCTGGAGTCCGTATGGAAATGAACCCCAAGAGATTCAGCAAGAGCCACCATGGCTTTAACAATGCTGTACATTCCTTTTTCAGGGTGCCAGGTTCCCAATCCGAAATCTGCGAAATTCATGAAATTATAAAAGGATGGAGTATTTGAAGGTTTTGCCCCAAGAAAGAGAACAGGGAACTGAAGAATTTGACGCAGCCTTGGACTTTTAAAATCTTTATATACGTCTTTTTTGATGTTGCTTATGAAATACGATATTTTTTTTAACGTTACCGGTGTAACAAGCTCTAGAGGTGAAATACCCGGTCTATAGACGAGGTCTTTAATTGCGATGTCATAATTTTCATTTGCACTAGCAATAAATCGCCTCAGTTTTATACTGCTTCCTTTTTCTTCTTTTTCAAAAACTTGGTATATTTTTTCTAAGGAATCACCGATAGAAATACTGTCATTTTCTCCAAATACAACTTGATATCCTGGATTAAGACGCTCCAATCGGTAAAAGTCTGCTGTAGTTTTACCGAAATCGTTGAAAAACGATTCGAAAACATCAGGCATCCAGTACCATGAAGGCCCCATATCAAAGGTGAAGCCCTCTTTTTTAAGCTGTCGTGCTCTACCGCCTAGCGTATTGTTTTTTTCAAAAACATGAACTTCAAATTTTTTCTGAGCCAGGTAAGCTGCCGCAGACAAAGAAGAAAAGCCTGAGCCTATGATTGTTATTTTACTTTTCATAGCACCACAAAGATACCACAAAAACAAGCTTTATTTTAAGATTTTATAGGAAAGCAATAAATTGTTTTTAATTTGCTGCCCAATTTAAACCTCTGGTCAAAACGCTCCAAAATTCAGGGATTTCAAAAGTGTCTTTTGAGTGTCCGATAGAGGAATAAAAGACCTTACCTTTTCCATACATTTTTTTCCAAACTACCGGAATTTCACTTCCTTCAATCCAATAGTCATTTGTTCCTGAAAAGCGTGTTGTTGCCAATACCTCTATGGCAGGATCTATGTGCATATAATATTGTTCAGAGTGCAAACTAAAATCGTTCAAGCCTTTGACTATAGGATCTTCATTGTTCTTAAAGTTTACAGTGTAGGTAACTTGACCACCCGGATGCTTTACAAATTGACCACCAACCATATATTGGTATTCAGTATTGTTTCTGAAGGAATCTCCTAAGCCACCATGACACCCAGCCAAGCCTACACCACTAGCAATTGCTTGGAGTAACCCTTTTGATTGATCTTGAGTCAATTCACTCATAGTAATATGTTGAATGATTAAATCCAGATCTCCCATTATTTTTGGATCTGAATACACAGAGGTACTGTCTGATACTAAAACTTTTGCTTTTTGGTCTTTAAGCCATTTTGCAATTTTTTCCCCAAAATATTTAGGTTGATGTCCCTCCCAGCCTCCATAAACAACCAAGACCCTTTTATCCTCTAGGTCGAAACCTTCCTTTTGAGCAAAACAATGAAGTGTGAAAAAGAACAAAAAGTAAGGGAGCAGCGAAGACTTCATTGAAAAGGCTATTGAATTTCTTTAAGTATAAAGTTAAAAATTTCTTTCACACTGCAGGGTTAAAAAAACGCGCACATAAGAACATTTAATTGAGCGTACTTTAGATTTAATTTTTTTTCTTTAAAGTTTTATAAAAAAAATGAATTGATTTTTGAACCAAATCAATTAGTATTAAAAAAATTAGTGGAAATCTATAAGCCTAAAAACCAAGAAGTTAATCTAAAAGTATAAACATGCGTTTCACAAAAAATAAAAATAATTAAACAAAAATTAGTTTGTATAATAAAAAGAGCATATCTTTAAAAAAGTTTAAATTCAATTTGGTTTCAAAACGTCTCTGGTGATTACTTCCATTAGTCAAATTCTAAAATCCTAAACAGAGACGTTTTTCTTTTTTCCTCCTTAAAAAACAACTACCTTAGATACGAGTTATAATTGACTTTTGTTTAATGTATTCTTTTACATCACTATCTTTATTTACCTTTAAAAAAAATAAGTTTTGGGCCTTTCAACAAATGGGGACTGGGCCAAAAAAAATGCAAAATGTCAAAGGACTTGAATTTTTTAAGTTTTTAGGAACAGGAGGAGGATCGGGCTTTAGTTTGCGCCCAGATTTTTCGACGTATGCTTTTTTGGGTGTTTGGAAAGACCCAGATGACTACACTAATTGCATTAACAATCATCCTTTATTTTCAAATTTCAAGACAAAGGCAGCTTCAGAAAGGGAATTACTTCTTAAACCGATTAAAAGTCACGGTCTTTGGAGTGGTATCAATCCATTTAAAAATACCGAACGACCAGAATTGTGTGATTCTACCTTACCAGCAGTGGTCATAACCCGAGCGACATTGAGGTGGAGCCGATTAATTTCTTTTTGGAGGTCTGTACCTGAGGCCAGTAAAGCGATAGAAAATGCTCAAGGAGTGCACTATTATAAAGGTATAGGGGAATGGCCATTTATTCAACAAGCAACTGTGAGTATTTGGGATAATTTTGATGCCGTTACTGAATTTGCTTACAAGACAAAGGCTCATGCGGAAATAGTAAAAAAGACCCGAAAAAAACAATGGTATAAAGAAGATCTTTTTTCGAGATTTCAATTACTTTCAGACAGGACTAAAGATCTAGAAAATGACTAAGGTAATTGTGATAGGATCTGGTATAGGTGGTTTGGCAGTAAGTATCCGTTTAGCACTGAAGGGATACCGGGTTCAGGTTTTTGAAAAAAATGCTTATCCGGGTGGAAAACTCTCCGCCTTTACGCTTAAAGGGTATCGATTTGACGCAGGCCCTTCTCTTTTTACGATGCCGCATTTTGTCACGGAACTCTTTGAACTTGCAGGCGAAAATTTTGAAGATCATTTCCAGTATTCAAAGAAAGAGATTGCTTGCAATTATTTTTGGGAAGACGGAACAACTTTTAAAGCGTATTCCGATCGAAATAAGTTTTTGGATGAAATTGAACTTCAATTTAAAGAACCAATAGAAAATGTAACCAAGTATTTGGATAGAGCAAAACAAAAATACCAACTGACCGCAGGTTTATTTTTAGAACAATCGCTTCATAAAATGAAAACTTTTTTGTCTTGGGATACTGTGAAAGCCTTATTTCGACTCAATACATTCCAGCTCCAAAAAACCCTCCACCAAGCCAATGTTGACGCTTTTAAATCCCCTTATTTAGTTCAACTTTTTGATCGTTATGCTACTTATAACGGTTCAGATCCGTATCAAACTTCTGGTATGATGACACTCATTCAGCATTTGGAAAGTGCTTATGGAACCTTTATTCCCAAAAAAGGCATGGTGTCTATCACAGAAGCGTTGTATGCATTGGCAAAACGACATGGGGTCACCTTTACTTTTGATACTGAGGTAGAGGAAATTGTGACAAATAGTAAAGGAGTGTCTGGTGTTAGTGTAAATACTACTGTTTTAGATGCAGACCTTGTGATTTCTAATATGGATGTTTTTCACACCTACAAGAAACTTCTTCCTAAATCACGACCACCTTTAAAACGGCTTAAACAGGAGCGTTCTAGTTCTGCTGTCATTTTTTATTGGGGAATTGCAAAATCATTTAAACAATTAGACCTGCACAATATTTTTTTTTCAAAAGACTACCAGAACGAATTTAATGCCATTTTTAAAGAACACAACGTTTCAGATGAACCGACCATCTACATAAATATTACTTCAAAAGACGTTCCTAATGATGCACCTGATGGTTCTGAAAATTGGTTTGTCATGATAAACACACCTGCGCATCACGGACAGAATTGGGAACAAATTGTTTCTCGATTGAGAAGGATAGTTATTAACAGACTGTCAAGCCAACTAGAGGTAGATTTAGAAAATTTAATCGCGTGTGAAGAAGTTCTAACACCCCCTCTTATTGAGTCCAAAACACAATCCTATATGGGTGCATTGTATGGAGCTTCTAGTAATAACGCATTTGCGGCTTTTTTACGTCATCCAAATTTTTCTAACCGAATTAAAAACCTGTATTTTTGCGGAGGGAGTGTCCATCCCGGTGGCGGAATTCCATTGTGTTTGCTCTCTGCTAAAATTGTGTCAGACCAAATCCCAAGCCTGTCAAAATGAACTCAAGACTTCTTTTTAGCAGACAAAAGTTTTCTATCGTGTTGATTTGGCTTTTTCATGTGTCTGGTTTAGTAGGAATCATTTACAGTGATGCTTCTTGGTTTATTAAAGCAACTCCTCTTAATTTACTTTTGAGTTTTAGCCTCTTAATGGTCAATACAACATGGAGTAGAAAAACATTTACCCTTGTTTTACTTTGTTTTTCTACAGGTATGTTAGCAGAAATTATAGGGGTACACTACGGTTTTCTTTTTGGAGAGTATACTTACGGTAAGGCACTCGGAATCAAATTTCTTGAGGTACCTATCTTAATTGGAATCAATTGGTGTATTTTGGTTTTTATCACTGGATTTATTGCTGCGTTTTTTGTAAATACCTTATGGGCAAAAACATTATTGGGTGTTTTTTTAATGCTTTTTTTGGATTTGGTAATTGAGCCTGTTGCCCCTGTTTTGGATTTTTGGACTTTTGAATCTGGAATTGCATCCTTTCACAATTATTTTGGTTGGGCAGTGGTGGCCCTTCCATTACAGTTTATTTTTCACAAGTACACTCCCAAAATGAAAGGACCTTTCCCCTTTCATTTATTTATTCTTCAGTTTCTGTTTTTCACCATACTTTTGTTAAAAATCAATTCCTTGGGAATCTAATCCAAACCCTATGTCAAATTATTATTTTTTAGTGTGTAGTCTTTTGATTTTTACCTTTTGTAATTCTGGTTCTTCAACAGTAACAACGACATCAACTAAACAACAAATTCAAAAAGAAAAGGCAAATCCTTTGGCTGCAGAACTGCCATTAATTGCCTACCCAGAAGAACTGCTCAAAGACTACGGGCTAGAAGAATGGGAAGATTTTAGAAAACTTTACGAATCAATGGAGCGATTAAAATCACTTGACTTGAGAGATGTTGAGGTCAATATTATTGGATTGTCCTCTCGATTAAAAAATTTGATTTCAAAGTCCTTGCCTGGTGGATTTGAAACACCTCAAGTTAGAAGTCGACTTAAAGTTGTGCAAATGCAAGTTCAAAAATCACGTTACTTCACAAGGCATTACAAAGAAGATTCGTTAGTTCCTTCTTTAGAAGTGCTTTATAGTCATTACAATGCTTTACTAAAACGAATGACCGTTTTGAAAGAAGAAGCAACGACAGTAGAAAGCAAGACAGCTAAATACTAGTATTAAGAATTTAAAACCTTTTTATTACTGTAGTCTTTTGCCAGTGCTTGAGTTTGTTCAAGCGCAACTTCTAAGCTGGAAATGTGATGTAGAAATTTTTCGTTTTCATAGCCTTCCTCAAATAATGAATGATAAATCTTTAAAAGAATATGATCTGCCTCCAAGCACTTTTCCACAGCAGTAGCTTTTAAGGTCTCAATTGATGATATTAAAAGCTGATCAAATTTAAATTTACTAATGACCAGATCGTCGTATTGCATTCCAAGCAGTTGAAGCTCTGCTAAAATTTCTTGGAAAAACCGATTCCTAAAAACCGCTTGTTGATGAAAAAAACGCTTGTCAACAGAAACGGTGGCATTATCTGCCGCCTTTAAATACCCGAGTTTTGTATTCTTAAGGTGAATCAGAAGTTTCTCCATTAGAGCGATATGACGGTTGCGTTTACTCATCTTGATTTTATTTAAAAAAAAGATACTTAAAAAAGCAGTCAGTAAAAAGTGAGAAAAAAGTTTATATCAACAAGTTATTTACACTGTAGGAGAACGAAGTATGTTGAGTGATTTTTGATCCCAAGATAATACGGTTTATCGCCTCTTCTTGAGTAAATTTTGGAACAGCCAGACCATGAATTTGGGCTTGGAAGCGGAAGTAGGTTGCTCTTTCTGGATGGTGCGGGGAAACCAGATTAAACACTCCTTTAACTTTTGGAGCAGCAATCAGACTACTGATTCCCTCGACAGCATCTTTTTGATGTACAAAATTTATTTTTCCACTTGGATTACCAATTGTTTTTCCGTGTAAAGAATTAATTGGATTTCGATCTGCACCTACAAGACCTCCCAAGCGAACCACTACAGAAGGAATGTACTGTGATGCAATTAAATTTTCACAGGCGAAAAGGGTTTTAGCGGTATCCGTTTCAGGCTCAGGAACACTTTCTTCATCAAATGTTTTGCCTTTTGGACCATAGACTGAAGTACTACTAAGAAATATAAGGCGTTGTATTTTGCTGGATTGAGTCCATGATAGTAGTTGACTAACTTTTTGTAAAAGAGCTCCTTGTTTTCGGGAATTTCTGCCTGGAGAGATACCAATCACTAAGCAGTCTAACTCTTCTAAAAAGGGAGCAACCCCATATGATGTGTTTTCTTCAAGCACTACTTTAAAACCAGAAATCCCTTCCTTTTCTAGCATCGAAACACCCTGGGTTGTAGTCCTTGAGCCGCGAACACGGTATCCAGATTCTATCAAATGATGGGCAAGTGGAACCCCAAGCCAACCACACCCTAAAAGACCTACGGCATGCATAAATGAATTTTTGACAATGATACTGATATATTTTTATAGAATTCCTTAATTTTTATCCTGAATTTCTCATTTTAATCAAAAAAAACTATATTAGAATTAACATTAAACGAAAAAGTTATGCCCGTAAAAAGTTTTCAAGGAGAGCGGGCTCAGAAAAAAAGAGTCACTCCAAGTAAGTTAACAGTCGCTGATATAATGACCACTCAGTTGGTGCTGTTTCGATCAGAACAGACCATCCATGAAGTGATGAAAGCCTTTGTAAAATATCGAATTTCTGGAGGACCTGTAGTAGATGAATTAGGAAATTTAATTGGAGTGATATCCGAAGCAGACTGTATGAAAGAAATTTCTGATAGTCGCTACTTCAATATGCCTATTTTAGATAAGTCTGTAGGACACTTTATGACAAAACAAGTTGATACAATTGATGCCACTACCAGTGTTTTTGATGCAGCAGCTCAGTTTTCTAAATCTAGTAGAAGACGATATCCCGTTCTTGAAAATGGGCGTTTGGTAGGACAAGTGAGTCGAAAAGATATCGTTGTGGCAGCAATCAACATGAAAAGTCAAACCTGGAACGCTAGGTAAACAGTTCTTTAGCTACTCTAAAGGTATTGGCGTGGGCTTCTATTATGTATTTTATTTCTTTTGAATAACCCCCACCCATACTACATTGTACTGGGATTTGTTTCTTCTTCCAAAAAGAAAGGACCTCTTTATCCCGCTGTTTACACCCCTCCAGGCTCATACCCAATCGACCTAATTTATCCGAAGCTAAAACATCTACTCCAGAGAGGTAAAAGACAAAGTCCGGTTGGACGATTTTGTAGAGTTTTGGAAGTAATTCGTTTAGCATTTTTAGATATGTACGATCATCACAATGATCTTCCAGAGCAAGATCTAAATCACTATTCTCCTTTCTAAATGGATAATTTTTTGCTCCGTGTACAGAACAGGTAAAAACCAAAGGTTGGTTTTTAAAGATTGCTGCTGTTCCGTTTCCCTGATGAACGTCGAGATCCAAAATCAATATTTTTTTCGCAAAACCTTTATCCAAAAGATATTGAGCTGCAATGGCCTGATCATTTAGTAAACAAAAAGCTTCTCCACGGTCTGGGAAGGCGTGATGGGTTCCTCCAGCAATATTCATCGCAATACCCGTTTTAAGTGCTTTTTGTGCCCCCATTAAGGTGCCTCCTGCTATTAAAAACTCCCTTTTGACTAAATCACTACTTAAGGGAAAACCGATGCTGCGCACTTCACTTTTTGATAAATCCAACTTCAATAAACGCGCTACATATTGAGACTGGTGCACCTGAAGTACTTCTTCTTTTGTTGCGGGTTTGGGTATAAAAAAGTCAGCTTGGGTACAGCTGCCTTCCAAAAGAAGTTGTTGAGGGAGGAGTTCGTATTTTTCCATTGGAAAACGATGGTCCTTATCCAAAGGAAGACGATAGGAGGGATCAAAAGCAATAGGTAAATTCAAAATTTATTGAATCGATGAACCTGAAGCAACAGTGTTGTCATCAGGCTGGATAAATACAAAACCTCCTTCTGTGTTTTCACCCAGTAGTATCATACCTTTACTTTCAATACCTTTTAGTGTTCTAGGACTGAGATTACTCAACAGAGTTACTTTTTTACCTATAAGTTCAGATGCTTCAAAGTCTTGTGCAATTCCAGAAACTACCGTTCGAAATTCGTCACCCACTTGAAGGTCTATTTCCATCAATTTCTTCGTTTTTTTGATTTTTTTAGCAGCTGTAATTTCAGCTACTTTAAGTTCTAAAGAGGCGAAGTTATCATAGGTAGTAGTAGGTTTTATGGGAGGTATAGTAGATGTTTGTCTAGAGGATTCGGGATCGTTTATTTTTAATTTTTCTCTTTGCTGATCCATTTGTGCATCTTCAATTTTTTGAAAGAGAAGCTGGGCTTCATTAAGTGTATGCTCTGAGGGAATCAATTCCTTCTTTTGACGGATTGTTTCCCATGTTAATTGTAAAGGCTCTAGATTAAGCATTTGAGCCAATTTTTTAGAGGTGAAGGGTAAAAAAGGTTCACTAAGAACCGCAAGTCCAGCGGCTATTTGTAATGCTGTATGCAGAATAGCAGCTACTCGATCTGGATCTGTTTTGATCTGTTTCCAAGGTTCTGCATCAGCGAGGTACTTGTTGCCGAGTCGTGCCAGCTGCATCAGAATTTGACTGGCTTCTCTAAATCGGTATTGTGTAATAGAATGACCTATTTTATCAGGAAATTCTGCCATTTGGGAGCGTACCTCTTCATCTTCTTGATGTAAAGAACTTGGTATAGGGACACTACCTTGATAGTACTTGTGCGTTAAAACAACCACTCTGTTGATGAAGTTACCGTAAATCGCTACTAGCTCATTGTTGTTTCTCGCTTGAAATTCCTCCCAAGTAAAATCATTGTCTTTTGTTTCAGGAGCATTCGCCGTCAAAACATAGCGCAATACATCTTGTTGATCTGGAAATTCTTCTAGATATTCGTGCAACCAAACAGCCCAATTTTTAGAGGTTGATATTTTTTGTCCCTCCAAATTTAAAAACTCATTTGCTGGCACGTTTTCGGGAAGAATGTATCCTCCTGTGGCGTGAAGCATCACCGGGAAGATAATGCAGTGAAAAACAATGTTGTCCTTACCAATAAAATGGACCAATTTAGTTTCCTTGTCTTTCCAGTAGGGTTCCCAATCAATACCTTTGGCTTCTGCCCATTCCTTGGTCGATGAGATGTACCCAATTGGAGCATCAAACCAGACATACAGCACCTTACCTTCAGCTCCCGGAACGGGCACAGGGATTCCCCAGTCGAGATCTCTGGTTACAGCACGCGCTTGCAAGCCATTGTCTATCCAAGACTTAACCTGTCCGTAAACATTGGGTTTCCAATCGTTTTGGTGTCCTTTTAGGATCCACTCTTCTAAAAAAGACTCATAACGATCGAGAGGAAGGTACCAGTGTTTGGTTTTTTTCAAAACAGGCTCCGATCCACTTATAGTAGACTGTGGATTGATGAGGTCGGTTGCGCTTAGACTACTTCCACAGCTTTCACATTGGTCACCGTATGCTTCTGTATATTGACAGACAGGACAGGTTCCCGTTACGTAACGATCTGCTAGGAATTGTTTTACTTCAGGATCGAAAAGTTGTTCAGATTCATTTTCTTCAAAGACGTTTTTGTGGTCTAAAATGGAAAAGATTTCTTGAGCAGTTTTGTGGTGTACAGGTCTTGAAGTCCTCGAGTAGTTGTCAAAACGGATCCCAAAGGCTTCAAAAGAAGTGCGAATCAGACGATCGTACTGATCGATTACTTCTTGTGGGGTTTTGCCCTCTTTTTTTGCTTTTAACGAAATAGCGACCCCGTGTTCATCACTCCCACAAATAAAAGCAACGTCTTTTCCTTGTCCTCTTAAATAGCGCGCGTAAATATCTGCTGGAACATATACTCCTGCTAAGTGTCCAATATGTATTGGTCCATTGGTATAGGGAAGTGCGGCAGTTATGGTATAGCGTTTAGACATTACAGTTTTTAAATTTTTCCAAAAATAAGCAAATCTGAAGGCTTTTAGGAAAAGGACGTATCTTTAATTGACCAAATTGAAACTCATGGCCGAACACAATATATTGGGTGTAGAAGCAGAATGAAAGGCTTTAACTTTTTTATCTGAGAAAAGCTATCAACTGCTCCAAAAAAATTATCGTTTTCAAAAAGCAGAAGTTGATTTGATCATGCAGCAGGGAACTACTTTGATCTGTGTTGAGGTTAAAGCACGAACAAATGACTTTTTTGGAACTCCAGAACAATTTGTCTCCTCAAAAAAATCAAACTCCTCGTTCGGGCTATGGATCATTATCTCAAAGAAAACACTATTAAAATGGAGGTGCGTTTTGATGTAGTTGCATGTATTGTAAAGGGAACTAAATGGTTTCTAAAACACATTACAAATGCCTTTTATTCTTTTGAATAATGTTTTAAATAGAACATTTTGTTTTTTATTAGCTACTTTTGTTATGATATAAATGAAAAACAGCAGGTTTCTTTCCGATGAAAACAATTGCAGCAACAGTAACAGAATACATTAAAACAAAACCTTATTTAGCTTCAGCTCTTTCCGAGGGCATCATTAACTTGACCTCTTTGGCTAGAAAAATTCACCCTGATATTGAGGCTATTATGAATAAAACAGTCAATCAGGGCGCTATCATCATGTCTTTAAAGCGGGTGTCGGATGACATAGACTTTACTGCTACCAAAAAAATCATAAGAGTTCTAAAAAATTTAGGTGATATTACTGTGCGTTCTTCCTTGGTGGATTATGGATTTCTACTTTCAGAAACACTTTTGCTTACTCAGGCTAACTTACTTAAGAAAATTGAGTTTAAAAAAGATGTTTTTTATACTTCATCTCGGGGTGTCGCAGAAAGTAATATTGTTGTGAGTCAAAATATTGTCCCACTCGTTGATGATCTTTTTCAAAATGAGGTCTGCCATTCTAAAGTCACAAATTTGTCTTCTATCACAATCAAACTTCCTACAGATAATGTGAAAATTCCAGGGATTTATTATTTCATATTTCAGCGCTTGTCTTGGGAGGGTGTAAATATTACAGAGGTCATTTCTACCTCCAATGAGTTCACTATTCTTATGGATGAAGACCAGGTCGATATTGCCTTTAAGGTAATTAAAAACCTTAAAGCTTTGTAGATTAATCAACGAGTCGTACTAGTATTTCTTTGAGTACTTTTACTTCTTCTATAGCTTTTATTGAGAGCATGAGTTTGGGTCCGCTTGCAGTGTTTTTTTCTTTCAATACCATTTGATTAGCATTTTTTTGAATGTGACTGATCAGCTGTCCAAAGCGTTCACTTTGATAAAAATTACTTTGTTGATCTGCAATAAAGTAACACAAACAACTTCCTTTTTTTAATATAATCCTTTCTATACCCAGTGTAGTAGCAATCCATTTTAACTCTACACTTTCCAATAATTCTTTAGCCTCCTTGGGCAAGCTTCCAAAGCGGTCTTTTAATTCTCCCTCAAAAGCATTCAGTTCTTCTTTAGTTTTTAGTTGGCTAAGTTTTTGGTAGAGTGCTAAGCGTTCTTTAACGATGTTTACATAATAGTCTGGAATGTAGATTTCCAAGTCAGTATCTATTTGAACTTCTTTACTGTATACCTCGAAGCTGTCATTCTTTTTTTCAGTATAAAGAGACTTAAACTCATTTTCTTTCAATTCATCAATAGCCTCTTGTAGTATTTTTTGATAGGTTTCAAAACCCATTTCGTTGATGAAACCGCTTTGCTCTCCTCCCAAAAGATCACCAGCACCTCGTATTTCAAGATCTTTCATTGCTATCTGGATACCAGAACCCAGTTCAGAAAATTGCTCAATGGTTTTAATCCGTTTTTGTGCATCAGAACTCATTGCACTGTGCGGTGGCGTTATAAAATAACAAAAAGCTTTTTTGTTGCTACGGCCAACTCTACCGCGCATCTGATGCAGGTCACTCAGTCCAAAATTATGGGCATTATTAATAAAGATGGTATTTGCATTTGGGACATCCAAGCCATTTTCTATGATAGTCGTTGCAATTAAAATATCAAAAGAACCCTTCATAAATTTTAGTAGTGTTTGCTCCAGCTTTTTACCCTCCATCTGACCGTGTCCTATTGCAATCCGAGCATCGGGAACCAGTCGTTGTATTAAACCAGAAACCTCAAGAATATTTTCCACCCGATTATGAATAAAAAATACTTGACCCCCTCGCTGCAGTTCATAGCTTATGGCATCTCTGATCTGGATTTCACTAAAACGCACCACTTCACTTTCTATAGGATACCGATTGGGAGGGGGTGTGGCAATCACAGACAAATCCCGTGCCGCCATCAGGCTGAATTGAAGTGTTCGGGGAATGGGAGTTGCAGTGAGAGTGAGTACATCGATATTTTCCTTTAAGGAACGTATTTTTTCTTTTACCGCCACGCCAAATTTTTGCTCCTCGTCTACAATGAGTAAACCAAGATCTTTAAAAACAACATTTTTATTGACCAACTGATGGGTGCCGATTAAAATATCAATCCTACCTTCTTGAAGTGCCTTTAAAATTTCTGTTTTTTCTTTTGCTGTTCGAAAACGGTTGAGATAATCCACACGTACTGGCAATTCCTCCAATCGACTTGAAAAAGTCTTAAAATGCTGAAAGGCGAGTATCGTAGTTGGGACCAAGACCACCACTTGTTTGCTGTTATCTACAGCTTTAAATGCTGCTCGAATGGCTACCTCAGTCTTACCAAAACCCACATCACCACATACCAGGCGATCCATAGGCTGGGTAGATTCCATATCCAATTTAATCGCTTCGGTAGCTTTTTCTTGATCTGGGGTATCTTCAAACAAAAAGGAGGATTCAAGCTCCCATTGCAGGTAACTGTCTGGAGCAAATGCAAAGCCAATTTTTTCTTTTCTTTTGGCATAAAGCTGAATCAGGTCAAATGCGATTTCCTTGACTTTTTTCTTGGTTTTTTGTTTTAAAGCCTTCCATGCCCTTGAACCTAATTTATAGATCTTGGGTACCGTACCTTCTTTACTAGCATAACGTGTAATCTTATGCAAAGAGTGGATACTCAAGTAAAGGATATCGCGTTCACCATAGATTAATTTAATGGCTTCTTGCCATTTTCCCTCCACTTCAATACGTTGTAATCCACCAAAAGTACCTATTCCATGATCGATATGGGTTACATAATCACCCACCTCCATTTGGGTCAGTTCTTTCAGACTTAAGCTTTCTTTTTTACTTCGATCCGACTTAAGCTGGTATTTGTGGTAGCGTTCAAATATTTGATGATCTGAAAAACAGGCCCACTGAGCTTCTAAATCTTCAAATCCTTCAAATATAGGGAGCACTTCCGTTTTGTAATGAACCGGCGCATCCATTTCCTCAAAAATATCGTGGAAGCGTTTTGCCTGTTGTTCGTTACTACAAAAAAGCGTGTTTTGATAATTCTTCTCTTTGTTATCATTGAGATGTCTGACAAGCATATCAAACTTTTTATTGAAGGCAGGCTGAGGACTTTGCTTTACAAACATCAGGTCTTCTATTTCGAGTTCGGTGGTTTTCTCTAGAACCAGAACCGATTTATTTTTACAATCTGCAATCCATTCCTCTGGATGAACAAAGAGTGTTTTGGGGGGGTGTTGGGTGGTGATCTCCAACTGTTGAAAAGCGATTTCAGCTTTGTCATATAGAGATTTTAAACGATGTGTCGTTTTATCAAAATCAGCAAAAACAAAAGTGCTTTCTGTAGGGAAAAAGGAAAGCAGCGTTTTTCTTTTGTCAGTAAAATCATGATCTGAAGTGTTGGGGAGTAGCTCAATGGTTTCGTAGGTTTTGATGGAGCGTTGTGAGACTACATCAAAACTAGATATTCGCTCAATAGTTTCGTCAAAAAACTCTATTCTATAGGGGTGTTGGTAAGCAAAGGAAAACACATCAATTATTCCGCCACGTACAGCAAATTCTCCTGGAGATGACACAAAATCAACACGCTCAAATCCCATCTCAAAAAGACGCTCATTGAGAACTGCTAAGGCAATTTCATTCCCTTTATTGAGTTGAAGTGCAATTCTTTTTAAGGTGTATTGTGAAATGATTTTTTCAAATACCGCTTGAGGATAACTTACTACAATAGTGGGTTTTTTGGATGTACTGAGTTTTTTTAACACTTCTGAACGCAGGAGGATATTTGCATTGTCTGTTGTTTCAGGAGCATAGGGTTGCCGATAACTAGCTGGAAAATAAAACACCTTTTTGGGTCCAAGTAAGCGCTCCAGATCGTTTAAATAATAGGCAGCTCGCTCTGGATCTTCGAGCACCAATAGAAGGGATTGGTTTTGTTTTTGAAACGCAGCAGCAAGTCGAAAAGAAAGTCCAGAACCTACCAAACCTTTGATTTGGACACACTTTTTTTCAGAAAAGGCGTTCAATAGTCTTTTCTGTGAAGGGAGGAGATCAAAAACGTTTAATAACGGATTGATTTTCTTTTTTTGGCAAAGATACAGGCTTAGGATTGATTTCTTGGGAGTTCTATCACTTCTTTCCCTGTAGTGATGTATATCTGATCTCTAGAGCTAGGCTTAACAAGATGCAGACCCGTAAATCCTCCAAAAGCAGGGAGTATGAACTGATGGGGAGAATGCATAAAGCAGGGGAGATTTAGTGTCTGTTTCGCTTTTCCTTTCATCTTTACTCCGGGATGTAGGTGTCCACAAAAGACAAAATGTGTTGTTTGTTCACTCGGAAAATGCGAAAAACAAAAAGGACCTTCACAAAGTTGTTCAACCACTTTTATCCCAAGTTGTTTGAATTTCCATGAGGGGATGACATCGTGGTTGCCTTCTACCAAAACAAGTTGCGCTTCTTGCTTTTGGATCCATGCTTCAAACAAATGCCATTCGTTGTTTTGAAAGCTGTGAAAGAGGTCTCCCAAGAAAAGAATTCTTTTTGGGGGTTTCAAATCTAAAAGAGAGGTTATTTTTTGATAAAAAGCTCCTTCAGCTTCACGAGGGACAGCAATTCCATTTTTTCTAAAGTGTGCTACTTTTCCCAAATGAACATCTGCCAATAGCCAAGTTTGGGTAGCCTCCCAAAACACTCCTCCACTGGGGTGCAAGAAAAAAGACTGTTTGTGAATTTCAATCTTTTTCATTGTGCAGCCTTTTCAAGTTGGAGTGACATTTTTTTTATGCGGTCTTCCACACTTTCAGAAGAAAGTTTTGTGCGTATTCGATCTGTGATTAGTGGAAAGGAAAAAGGAGTGGGCTGACGGCATTCTTTCCAAACTACCGTTTTGTTTTGCAGTTCTTCCATAACTTGTGTAAGGCGTCCACGTTCCATACCGTGATCAAAAGTTTCTTCTAATGCTTGAAGGTAAAGAAGGTTGTCTGGCTCATAATCTTTAAAAACTTCATAAAACAATTGGGCTCCCGACTGGAGGTGCTTGGTTTTTAAGGGTTTGTTTGGAAAGCCCTGGAATACCAAACCTGAAATGACTGCAATATCACGAAACCGTCTTCTTGCCATTTCCGAAATATTGATGCTTTTTTGAAGGTCTTCCAAAAGAAAATCAGGACTAAAAAGGTTGTTGTCCAAAAACATTTGAGCATCAAAAGCTTGATCAGAGAGCAATTCAAAACCGTAATCGTTAAATGACATGCTGAAGGAAATGGGTGATAAGAGGCTAATGCGATAGGCCATTAAACTAGCCATAGCTTCATGTAGTGCATAACCTTCAAAGGGATAGAAAACCGTGTGGATACCTTCTTTAGTCTCAAAACGTTCGATGAGAAGTTGGTGGGGTTGCGGTACAATCGACTCCTTTTGTTGCTGTTCAAAAACAGGTTTTAGGGCTTTAAACTCGGGAGTTTTATTGTCTTCAATTTCAAAAAGTGTTTTTTTCAGTAAGTCACTTAAATGCGCGCTAAAACTCATTCTACCGCCCATCCATGCAGGAATACGAGCTTTTTTGGATTTAGACTTTCGCACAATGACTTCCATATTATGGATCCGAAGAAGCTCTAAATTTTTCCCAGAAAAAGTAAATACATCACCGGGTTTTAATTTGGAAACAAACCATTCTTCTATGCTACCCAGGTGCCCTCCTTTTTGATAGCGTATCCTCAAAAGGGCATCGCTAATGATGGTTCCCATAGACATACGGTGTCGCATTGCAATGCTCAGGTTTTGTACTTTTAAGCTGCCGTCTTCTAAAAGACTTACTTTTTTATATTCATCATAGTGTTCTAAACTTTGACTTCCCTTTATTAAAAAATTAAGTAACCATTGCCAGCGTTCTTTGTCCAGTGTTTGAAAGCAAAAGGTCTTTTGTACAATTGGGAAAAGTGTGTTGGGGTGAAAACCAGATCCCACCGCTAGGGTCATCATAAATTGCAACAATACATCATAGGAATTCAAAAAGGGAATTCGATCTTCCAATTGTTGGGTAGCAATTCCTTTTTGTAAGGCTACAGACTCGATGAGTTCCATTGCATGTGTTGGTAAAAAGTGAATTATACTTTTTGCATTAGGACGGTGACCACTTCGTCCAGCTCGTTGTATGAAGCGACTTACTCCTTTAGGACTACCTACTTGTATACAGTTTTCTACAGGACTAAAATCAACTCCTAAATCCAGACTGGAAGTACAAACCACCACTTTGAGTTGGTTATTTCGTAAGGCATCTTCTACCCACAAGCGTATTTTTTTGTCAATGCTTCCATGGTGCATAGCAAGATGCCCCGCAAGGTCTGGATTTGCCTCAAGTAAGGCATGAAACCAAAGTTCACACTGCGCACGAGTATTGGTGAAGAGTAAGGTGCTCTTCTTTTTCTTAATCAGCTCCATGACTTGGGGTAGTAAATGTAAACCAAGATGACCACGCCATGGAAAGCGTTCCATGGTTTTAGGTAATAGAGATTTGACAACAATTTTTTTTGACAGTGCAGCTGTAACAACCGTATAATTTTCTGTATTTCCCAATAAGATGGTACGAGCCAGATCAGGGTTACCAAGTGTAGCAGAAATGCCCCATACTTTAAGCTTTGGAAGAAAAGAGCGCAAATACGCCAAAGCCAACTCCACCTGAACTCCTCTTTTTGTACCGAGAAGTTCATGCCACTCATCTACAACAACCACCTGCAGTTGCTTGAAATCGTTTTGATGCTCTTTTGTGCTCAGCAGTAGGTGCAAACTTTCTGGAGTGGTCACCAAGCCAAAAGAGGGATTTCTTTTTTGTTTCGTTCGGCTGCTTTGTGAGGTGTCCCCTGTTCGCAGGACTACTTCGGTCTCGGGCAGGAGTGCTGAATTCATTTTTTGGGTAGCCTGTTGAATTTCTACAGCTAGTGCACGGAGTGGTGTAATCCAAAGGGCATTGATTCCTTTAGGGAGTGTTTTATGTTGCTGAGCTTCAGAAAGTATCGCCCCCCAAAGTGCATAGGTTTTTCCACTACCAGTAGGGGCGTGAAGCATTCCGTTTTTTCCTGAAGCATAGGCCTCCCAGCATTGTTTTTGAAAGCTCTGAGGCTGCCAGCCTTGTTCGTTGAACCATTGACTAACAGTTTTCATGGTAGGAGTTTTTTAAGATCTTCAAGGCTATTGGCCTCGATACTTTTTTTGTCATGTCGCCACCTCAATATTCTTGGGAAGCGAACAGCGACTCCACTTTTATGACGTGAGGAAGGGGCCAATCCTTCAAAGGCTATTTCAAAAACAAGTTCCGGTTTTACTTGTCGGACGGGGCCAAAGCGATCCAAGGTGTTTTTTTTAACGAATTGATCTACCTTTCTAATTTCCGAATCCGTTAAACCTGAATAGGCTTTAGCAAAAGTGATCAACTCCTTTTTTTCCCAAAGCCCAAAAGTATAGTCTGTGTAGAGGTTGGTACGCCGGCCGTGTCCCCGCATAGCATAGGTCAATACAGCATCAATGGTTTTGGGATCTGATTTCCACTTCCACCAACTTCCTTTTTTTCTTCCTACACTGTAGGGAGAATCTTTGTGTTTAAGCATCAAGCCTTCGCTGCGTTTTTCTTTTGCTTTTTTTCGCTCTTTCGTTGCTTCTTTCCATGAAGAAAAAGTCATGACTTCAGAAAGCAAGAGCGGTAGGGTATCGTTTTTAAAGGAGTGATATAGGTCACTCAAATACTTTTGACGTTGATGCAAGGGCAGTGTGCGAATGTCTTTCCCTTTCCATTCTAAAATGTCATAGAGCATGAGTACTACGGGGACTTCTTCTCTGAGTTTTGCTGTCACTGTTTTACGGCCAATGCGTTTTTGCAACCCATTAAAATTACCAATTTTTCCTTCTTTAAAAGGGATGAGTTCTCCATCCAGTACCGTTCCATCGGGAAGGGCAGTTGCTAGGCAGGCCAATTCGGGAAATTTATCGGTAATCAATTCTTCTCCGCGACTCCAAAGAAAAGAGCTCCCTTTTCTTACAATCAGTTGAGCACGCATTCCATCCCATTTATGTTCCACATGCCAATTTGTTACATCGAATTTATTTTCAAAACCATTTTCCAAAGAGTGAGCCAAAAAAAAGGGATAAGGCTGGGCAATTTGATCTTCGGGATTGGGTTCTAATAACAATTTTTTAAAAGTGGTTTGTTGTGGGCTCCACTGTCCCATGAGACGATGTGCAAGAATATTTTCTTCGATATGAATGGCTTTAGAAAGCGCACGAGTCATGAGTTTTTGACTGACACCAATGCGAAATCCGCCCGTTAAAATTTTATTAAAGACAAAGCGTTCAAAAGTATCTAGGCTTTTCCATTGTTCAAGTATGTAGGCTTTTTTTTCTGCCTCATCTTTGGATTTTACCGCTATAATTTCTTCGATACACTTGGAAAGCGTGGGTGTATTTCCCTTTTTTTCTTGTTGAACCAAAAGCGCAATGGTTTCTGCTAGGTCACCTACAATATGGTAAGTTTCCTCAAACAACCATTCGGGTAGCTGAACGAGCTCAGCAGCCCAAACCCGCATCTGTGAGGTGCTTACGGGTCTAGAAGGACGACGATGCGACAATAAGGCTACTGCCCAAAGCGCATCCTCTGGTGGCGCTTCTTTAAAATAATGCGTCAAAGAAGCTACTTTAGCGTTTGTTTTATTGGTGCTGTCCAGGGTTTCTATCAAAGAGGCAAAACGTCTCATTCAGCAAGTGTAGTTTCTAAAGTCTCTCCCTCGTACTGTGTTTTTTCGGTAGCCGCATCCCACCCATGCTCCTGAAGGTATTGGGCAAATAAATCCGTATAACCGTGTGTTGTGATTACTTTTTCACATCCACTTGCTTTGATGGCATTGAGTAAACCTTTCCAGTCCGCATGATCGGATAAAATAAAAGCACGATCTACTGCTCTTCTTCTACGGGCTCCTCGAAAGGCCATCCACCCGGAAGCATAACCTGTGGAAAGTGGCCCCAATTTTTTACTCCAAGCACTTCCTAAAACAGCTGGGGGAGCTAGAACAAGCTGTCCCTGAATTTCTTTTTTTGTAGTGTCTTTTGTAATTAATTCAGTCTTTGGAAAGGCAATAAAAGAGCGTAATACCTGGGTCATCTGTTCCGTTGCCCCATGGGTATAAATTTTTCCAATAGAGGGGTCTAGATGTTTTAAAAGACGCTGTATTTTTCCTAGAGAATACCCCATCAGCAAGCTCGTCGTTCCGTTGTCGTTATTGTCTGCCCACCACTGATTGATTTCATGGTGTACTTTTTTAGGATCTTCCCACTGAAAAACAGGAAGTCCAAAAGTGCATTCGGTTATAAAAGTGTGGCATTTTACTGGCTCAAAAGGGGTTGAGATCCCATCGATTTGGGTTTTATAATCGCCTGTAAAAACCCATACTTCACCCTTGTATTCCACTTTAATTTGGGAAGAACCTGGGACATGTCCGGCAGGGTGAAAAGAAAAACGAACCCCATTGATTGAAAAGACTTCACCATATTTTTTGCCACTTACTGAAATAGCTCCTAGACGGTGTTTTAAAATAGGCACATTGATTTCTTGAGTGATGTAGTGTTTGCTTCCCCAGCGTGCATGATCAGAATGTCCGTGGGTAATTAAGGCTTTGTCTACCCCACGCCAAGGGTCTAAATAGACTCCTGCCTTTTTACAATAAATACCTTTTGAGGTGAATTCCAATAAGGGCATTTGAATTTTCTTTTTCCTGGGGAAGGTACAAAAAAGCAAAAAAACCAATCGGTTAATAACTGTCAATAACTCCTTGATTATTCCCCCTATTAAATTATTATTTTCGTCTAGATGTATTTAATATTTGATACCGAAACTACGGGTTTACCCAAACGTTGGGATGCACCACTTTCAGATAGTGAAAATTGGCCAAGGTGTATTCAGATTGCCTGGCAGATACACGATGCCTCAGGAGCATTGGTTGCTCATCGGGACTATTTAATTCAGCCTACAGGGTTTACGATACCTTTTGATTCGGAACAAGTACACGGAATTTCTACTGCACTAGCTGAGGAACAAGGGGTTCCACTTTCCGAAGTATTGGAGGATTTTCAGGCAGCCATAAGGCAAGTAACCTATGTTGTGGGGCATAACATTTCTTTTGATCGCAACATCATGGGTGCTGAATATTTGCGCAAAGGGCTGGAGGATCCCTTAGCAGGGAAAACAGTCCTTGATACGTGTACAGAAGAAACGGCTACTTTATGTAAACTTGCGGGCGGCAGGGGAGGAAAATTCAAATTGCCAACCTTAGGAGAATTGTATGTGCATTTGTTTAGAGAATCATTTGAAGAGGCTCACAACGCAACAGCAGACGTGGAAGCTACAGCAAGAGCTTTTTTTGAGTTATTGCGAAAAAATGAAATTCATCCCAAGGGTTTTGAAAACCAAGAAGAGCAAACAACAACGATTCGTTCACGCACTGCCCCTTTCACACTTATTGGGCTTTCTCACAAGAACTTAAAAAAAGCCTCTAGTGAATTAAAAAAAGAACAGAACGTTCCAAAAGCACCACAGCATCCAACAGATTTAAGCCAGGCTTTAACACAAGCGCCTTTTGTTCATTTACACAACCATTCTCAGTTTTCGGTTCTTCAGGCGACTTCTCGTATCAATCAGCTGGTCGAAGCTGCAGCAGCGGATATGATGCCTGCACTGGCACTTACAGATCATGGTAATTTGATGGGAGCATTTCACTTTATAAAGGCGATAAATTCCCATAACGCGAATACTGAAGAATCCCTTGCGATAAAACCAATTGTAGGTTGTGAATTTTATGTTTGTGAGGATCACCAAGATAAAACAAGAAGAGACGATGGTTATCAAATTGTTTTTATTGCCAAAAATAAAGCGGGCTACCACAATTTAGCAAAACTGACATCTGCAGCTTATGTAGACGGTTTTTACTATGTACCCCGAGTAGACAGAAACTTGGTAGAACAATACAAAGAACACCTAATCGTGTTGACCGGCAACACCTACGGTGAAGTACCCTCTAAAATCCTCAATGTAGGTGATCGTCAGGCTGAGGAAGCGCTCCAATGGTGGCATCAGCAATTTGGAGAGGACTTGTACATTGAGCTAATGCGACACGGCGAAGAAGGAGAAGACCGAGCCAATGAGGTCTTGATTGCATTTTCTCGAAAACACAACATCCCTCTTGTAGCAACAAACAACACCTATTACACTAAAAAAGAAGAGGCAAATGCCCATGATATTTTGCTTTGTGTAAAAGAAGGAGAAAAACAAGCGACGCCTATTGGTAGAGGTAGAGGATTTCGCTATGGATTGCCGAATCAAGAGTATTACTTCAAATCTCAAGAAGAGATGAAAAGGCTATTTCAAGATTTGCCGGAAGCGATTTTGAACATTCAAGAATTGGTCGCTAAGATTGAGCCGTTTGAACTTTCTAGAGAAGTGCTATTGCCTAAATTTGAAATTCCTTTAGCCCATCAAGTTCAAGACGATTTGGAGGGTAAAAATGGGGAGAACAACTATTTGCGCCACCTAACTTATGAGGGAGCAAAACAACGTTATTCAAAACTGACGGACAGTATTAAAGAACGGATTGACTTTGAGTTAGACGTTATTGCCAATACGGGCTATCCAGGTTATTTTTTGATTGTACAAGACTTTATTGCGGCAGCACGAGATATGGGAGTATCCGTAGGTCCTGGTCGTGGTTCTGCAGCAGGATCGGTGGTAGCTTATTGTCTAAAAATAACGAATATAGACCCCATTCAATACGATCTTCTTTTTGAGCGCTTTTTAAACCCTGATCGAGTAAGTATGCCCGATATAGATATTGATTTTGATGATGAGGGGCGAAGTAAAGTGATGGATTACGTTATCAAAAAATACGGCTCCAATCAGGTGGCACAAATCATCACCTATGGTACCATGGCAGCAAAATCCTCAATACGAGATACAGCAAGGGTGTTGGATTTGCCTTTAGGGGAGGCAGACCGTATCGCCAAATTATTGCCCAACATCAAACTCGATAAGATTTTCAATTCTACAGAAGAAGAACTAAAAGAAAAATTACGTTCTGAAGAACTTTTGCGGGTCAATGAGATCAAAAATTTGGCAGATGAAGATTCGCTTTCTGGTCAAACAATCCAACAGGCTAAAGTACTGGAAGGATCACTTAGAAATACCGGTATTCATGCCTGTGGCGTTATTATTACTCCAAATGATATTACCCAATTTGTCCCTGTCGCTAAAGCCAAAGATTCCGATTTGTATGTAACCCAATTTGATAATTCTGTTGTGGAAGATGCAGGTTTGTTGAAGATGGATTTCTTAGGGTTGAAAACACTTACCCTGATAAAGGATACGGTTTCTTTAGTAAAGTACAAACACGGTATTGATCTGGATCCGGATCAGTTTCCCTTGGATGACGAGAAAACCTATGAATTGTTTCAAAAAGGAGAAACCATAGGGATTTTCCAATACGAATCTGCGGGTATGCAAAAATACCTCAAGGATTTAAAACCCACCGTATTTGCCGACTTAATTGCTATGAATGCCTTGTACAGGCCAGGTCCTTTAGAATATATCCCCAGTTTTGTAGATCGCAAGAACGGAAAAGAAGAAATAGCTTATGACCTGCCAGCGATGGAGGAGTATCTCAAAGAGACTTACGGTATCACTGTCTATCAAGAGCAGGTGATGTTGTTGTCTCAAAAGTTGGCTGGATTTTCAAAAGGCGATGCAGACGTGTTGCGAAAGGCAATGGGAAAAAAAATATTTGCCCTACTCCAAAAGCTAAAGCCTCAATTTATCGAAGGGGGGAAAGCCAACGGACACCCTGAAGAAATTTTAGAAAAAATTTGGAAAGATTGGGAAGCTTTTGCTGCATACGCATTTAACAAATCTCATTCCACTTGTTATGCATGGATAGGTTATCAAACAGCTTATCTCAAGGCTCATTACCCAGCAGAGTACATGGCTGCCGTATTATCCAATAACATGAACGACATCAAACAAGTAACCTTTTTTATGGAGGAATGCCGTCGTATGGGATTACAGGTTATGGGGCCGGATGTGAATGAATCTTTCTATAAGTTTGCTGTAAACGATGATCAAGCGATTCGATTTGGAATGGGCGCAATCAAAGGAGTAGGTAAAGCCGCTGTAGAAACGATCATTGCAAACCGAAAAAAAGGAAAATACCAATCTATTTTTGACTTGGTAAAAAGGATTGACTTGAGAGCTGCTAACAAAAAAGCACTTGAAAATTTAGTTCTAGCAGGAGGTTTTGACTCGTTCGACTCCACGCATAGAGCACAGTATTTAAACGCTGATGGAGAGGGCATAACTTTTTTGGAAAAAGTGCTCAGGTTTGGATCGAAGTATCAGGAGAATTTGAATTCATCACAAACCAGTCTCTTTGGTGAAGCTACGGATGAGTTGTATCAAGATTTGAGTATTCCTCCATGTGAGCCTTGGACCAATTTAACACGTCTTAAAAAGGAAAAAGAAGTCGTAGGAATTTATATTTCTTCACATCCTTTGGATGATTTTACCCATGAAATGAAGCATTTTGTAAGCCTTTCGATGAACTATCTATCCGATTTGGACCAATTGATTAACAGAGAGTTGTCTGTGGGTGGTATTGTTAATGAAATTCAGCATTTAGAAAGCAGAAATGGCAAAGGGTGGGCGCGGTTTGTGGTGGAGGATTTTACGGATCAATATGAATTTCGAATTTTCGGTGAAGACTACTTAAAATACAGACACTTTTTGGTAGTCAATCAGTTTATTCGAATAAAACTGATGGTTCGACAAGGATGGACCAATGCAGAAACAGGTAAAGTAGGAGCGCCTCGAATCCATTATTTGAATTTTGAAATGTTACAGAATACCATAGAAAACAATGCAAAAAAAATTACACTTCAACTGGACATACACGAATTAAACGAAGAAAAGATCAACTTGTTACAGCAACATCTAAAAAGCTTTAAAGGAGATAAGCCTTTATTTTTTAATGTATATGATTCAGAAAAAAAGATCAAATTAACGTTGAACAGTAGAAAACAGAAGGTCAAAATAACACCTGATCTACTCCAAGACTTGGAATCTCAACAGTGGTTTTACAAGCTCAATTAAAGCTATTAAAAAAAGACATTCACAGATAAGTAAATTTGATTTAAACCCACAGGATCCACCCACAAAATAAGTAACTTTGAATTCAAAAAATATTAATCATGGCATTAGAAATTACAGACGCTACTTTTGAAGAAGTGGTATTGAAATCAGAAAAACCCGTTTTAGTTGACTTTTGGGCTGCATGGTGTGGACCTTGTCGAATGGTAGGCCCTATCATTGAGGAATTGAGCAAAGACTACGAGGGTAAGGCAGTTGTTGGTAAAGTAGATGTAGATGCGCATCAGGAATACGCCGCAAAATATGGAGTGCGAAACATCCCAACAGTTTTGGTGTTTGACAAGGGAGAATTAGTAGGACGTCATGTTGGAGTTTCTCCAAAAGCCACTTATTCAGAAGCCATAGACGCTGTTTTATAAATTTTTCTTTTTGCAATTAATTGTTTGGCAAATTGAAAATGCAGCGTATATTTGCACACGCCAAATGAGGTCTGGTAGTTCAGTTGGTTAGAATACATGCCTGTCACGCATGGGGTCGCGGGTTCGAGTCCCGTCCAGACCGCTCTTATTGAAGATGTTGTGTGTTGTTAGATTGGATAAATCCAATGTTTACAACCAGTGAGAAGCTTTCCAGTAATTGGGGGGCTTTTTTTGTACATATAAACCAGAATTACACGAGTATCATGATTGCAGAAAGCACTATCCCTGCAAGTGTAAAATAGATGGCTTTCTTAAAAATATCCGTTTGAGGTAAAAACATCCAATAGGCTGAAAACACAAAAAACAGTAAGGCTACTCCAAAAAAGAGATTGAAATAGTAAAGGGGAGAGTTGTTGGTCGCCTTGTGCATTTTTTCCATCATCCCTAAGAGCTTTGGAGGTTGAGTTAAAAAGTAAGTCAGTTCACCTGTTTCTTTGTTGTATTTGATCTCTTTAGCTCCCTTTATTTGAGGAGGTTGCTCCAGCCCTTTCTCTACAATTTTTTCAAATTTGATTTCTTTTTTAAATGTATCAGTAGTCCTGTAGGTAAGAGTTATACCAGTTAATGCATACATAAACATGATGCCTGCTAAGAAAAATCCTAGATATCTGTGAATTACTCTTACTTTATTACTTATATCTCTATTGTTTAAACTCATTCTTTAGTTTATAAAAAATTAATGAGCCGAAGTTAAGTTTAATTTGAAGAAAGCGAGGCCGTTTTTTTTAAATAGGCCGCTCTTATTTTTTTTGCAGTTTGGTAATCCCCTTGATGACTCCACCCTGGGGCAAAAAATACATATTTGATTTTGTTGAGTAAACCAGGTGCTCGATATACGTCTTTAACCAAATGAATGATTTCTCCAAAATAAACATCAATAAAATTCCCTGAATTGATGGACCTCGTTATACCATAATCAATTTTAAGACTGGGGTCCTCCTCTTGGTAAGTTCCAAAAATGCGATCCCAAATATTTAAAAGATTACAATAATTGGTGTCCAAATAAAGGGGGTTTCTTGCATGGTGTACCCTGTGGTGTGAGGGCGTGAGTATAAGTTTGTTCAAAAACCCAAACCGGGCATCTTTTACAAGGTTTTCTCCAACATGAATGAAGGCTCCATAGGTTCCATCAACAAACATTATAGTGAATAACAAGATGGGTTCAACTCCGAAAAGGATACAAATAGAGGTCCGTATAAAATCTGCATAGGGTGCTTCAAGAATAAAATGAGCATGGGTGACACTCAAGTTCATTTCCTCGGGACTGTGATGCGTTGCATGAAGGCACCAAAACAAACGCACCTTATGCGCCAAAAAGTGATAAATAAAATGGGCAAATTCCCAAACCACATAACCGTAAATAAACCAGTACCACGTCATAGAGGTTTCAAGCAGTGCGAATTGCTGTAGTGCTCCGATACAAAAGGCAACTATTCCAATGGAAATGAACCTTCCGACAATTCGATTAAACAAATAGATTAGAAAAATCACTTTGTACACCTTTGTTTGAGGTTTTTTATAGACAAAGCCTAAAATGAGTTCTAGAAAAATAAGAAATGGAATGATGGGTACGACTAGTGCTACGATTCCTTCATAAGTCAAAAAAAGACTGTAGTCATTTTGCTGAATGAGTTCTATAAACTGGTTAATACCAAAAAACCCAACAATTTCATTCCAAAGGGATTTAAGTATCGACATTGAAAACAGATTTAAAATTAAAATATAGGAATAATTTAAACTTAGGAGGTAATTTTTTGTCAATAAATTGTGCTGTAAAATTTTATACGTTCAGCTCGCAAATAGATTAATCCAAAATATAGTTATAGCTTCGCAAAAAACTGTTAAACAAAATCTCAACTTCTGGCTTTTAAACACTTTTACTCTCCAAAAGTGTTTTAGTTTATGTCAAAAAATTTGAGAAAAAGCACTTTATATTTAAACAAATGTCTAAGTATTTTTCCCTTAAAAGCATTAGGAAATGGATTCTATTGGTATTAGGATTTGTTCTTATACTACTTTCAATTCAAATCTCAAACAAAATCATCGATGGTAATCCTCCACCGAGAAGAAAAGCTGAAAACACGCTAAAAGAGGTATATACTCTTCAAGTAAAAAATGGGCTCTATCAAGTTCAAATCCCATCCAATGGAGTTTTGAAAGCGTTTAAACGAATACAGATTACTGCACGAGTTCAAGGCGTGATGCAAACCATACAACCGCTTTTTAAATCGGGACAAAAATACAGTGCGGGTCAAACAATCGCCAAAATAGAAGCTTCAGAATTTCGTGCAAATGTCATTGCGCAGCGTGCGGCATTGTACAATCAAATAACTTCTGTTTTACCTGATCTTCAGCTGGATTTTTCAGAGGCCTATATCCAATGGAGCAATTATCTCAAGGCTTTTGATTTGGAACAACCTACCCCTCAATTACCTGAAATGGGAGAAAAGGTTCGTCTTTTTGTATCGGGTAGAGGAATTATTTCTTCTTTTTACACCCTTCAAAACTTGGAACAGACTCTGACTTTTTATCAAATTAAAGCTCCCTTTAAGGGAGTATTAGTCAGCGCAAATGCCACAGAGGGATCTCTTATCCGACCAGGGCAAGAGTTGGGAGAATTTATAGCACCTGGAGATTATGAACTCATGGTTGCATTGCCCAAATCCTATATAACTAATATTGGTACTGGAGTATCTGTAGCTTTGAGGTCAATCGATACGAATCAAAACTATACAGGAGTTGTGAGCAGAATCAACGCCAAAGTAAACAGCCAAACCCAAGCGGTAGAAGTTTATATACGCGTAAAGGACCCAGCCCTTAAAGAGGGTATGTTTATGGAAGCCGCTATAGATGCACTTGCTTTTGAAGATGTTTTTGCTGTAGAACGCGGATTGATAAACGGTTCAGAACAGCTCTATGTAGTAGAAAATAACAAATTGGTTTTACGCAAAGTAACCCCAATCCATTTTACAGAAACCTTAGCAATTATTAAAGGATTAAAAGACGGTGAGGAACTCATCGCGCAGCCTTTGATAGGAGCTTATCCGGGTATGGAGATTAAAGCGGTTCCTTTTCAACAAAACAATTAAGGCAGTACAATGAAAAAAATAATCAACTATTTTATCCGCTATCACGTAGCGGTAAACATCATTATCATTGCATTTTTATTATTTGGTACGCTGGGTGTAAAATCTCTTAAATCATCTTTTTTCCCGCTTACAGAATCTCATATTGTTCAAATTGCTGTAACATATCCTGGTGCCTCCCCGGCTGAAATTGAGGAGGGTGTCATCCTTAAAATTGAAGACAATCTAAAAGGACTGGTTGGGGTTGAACGTGTGACTTCTGTTTCCAGAGAAAATTCAGGTTCGATCACCGTTGAGGTAGAAAAAGAATTGGACATCAATTTTATGCTTTTGGAAGTCAAGAATGCGGTAGATCGTGTTCCGAGTTATCCTACGGGTATGGAACCTCTTGTCGTTTCAAAACAGGAGCCTGTTCGGTCCACTATCAATTTTGCACTTACTGCAGAGAACACCACGCTTTTGGAGCTTAAGAAAATAGGAAGGCAGGTAGAAAATGACTTAAGAGCCCTACCGGGGATTTCTCAGATAAATGTAACGGGCTACCCAGATGAAGAAATTGAAATTGCTGTAGATGAAAATAAACTACTGGCCTATGGGCTTAGTTTTGCTTCCGTTGCTCAGGCGGTTTCTAGATCAAATATTATCGTTACAGGAGGACGTGTTAAAACCAATGCCGAAGAGTTTTTGATTCGAGCAAACAACAAATTTTACTATGCAGACGAATTGGCAAACATAGAGGTAGTGTCCTTAGCAAACGGTACGCAAATTTTACTCAAAGATGTAGCCCTTATTCAAGACCGTTTTTCTGAAACTCCAAACAGAAGTTTTCTGGAAGAGGATGTATTGGTAAATATTAGTGTCAACTCTACAAATTCTGAAGACGTTATCTCTTCTGCAGAAGCCGTTCGAAATTATATTGCTGCGTTCAATGGTGAAAACAACTATGCTCATTTGGAAATATTAAACGATGCTTCCGTAACACTGACGGAAAGAAATAAACTTTTGATCGAGAATATTCTTCAAGGAATGTTGCTGGTCCTTCTTTTTTTATCTCTCTTTTTAAACTCAAGATTGGCTTTTTGGGTAGCCTTTGGTTTACCGGTTTCTTTCCTAGGAATGTTCATTTTTGCGCCTATGTTTGATGTGACCATCAATGTGCTTTCTACTTTTGGAATGATCATCGTAATTGGTATTTTGGTTGATGATGGAATTGTTATAGCAGAAAACATTTACCAACATTATGAAAAAGGGAAAACACCTTATCGAGCTGCAATAGATGGCGTATTGGAGGTGATTCCACCCGTGGTTTCTGCAATCATCACTACAATTTTAGCTTTTGCACTCTTTTTGTTTTTAGACGGAAGGATAGGTGAATTTTTTGGTGAGGTATCGGTAGTCGTTATGTTGACACTACTTGTATCGCTGATAGAAGCTTTGGTGATCTTACCAGCGCATTTGGCCCATTCGAAAGCTTTAATAAGAAATAAAAAAGAACCCCAAACCCTGTTGGCTAAAATTTTTGCAAAGCTCAGAGAGTTTAACCGTATCGGAGATCGATTTATGAAATCATTCCGAGATAAGATCTATTCACCCGTTTTGATTTTTTCTTTAAACAATCGATTTTTAGTCATTTCTGTTTTTCTGGCTATGCTTATATTGACTGGAGGTTCTTTTGGAGGTGGTATAATTAGAACGTCCTTCTTCCCAACGATTGCATCCGACCGAATTTCGATTGAATTGGTCATGCCTAATGGTACGAATGAACGAATCACGGATTCCATAATTACACATATTGAAAAAACCTCAAAACTAGTCAATGAAGAATTTTCAGAACAATACCTCAAAGGGACAGGGAAAAAATTATTTGTCAATACAATCAAGACGCTGGGTAATGGTGCATCTAGAGCAAATTTGACAATCAATCTTCTACCTGGGGAACAACGTCCAGATGTTATTCGCGCCAGCATGGTTTCTACTCGAATTTCAGAATTAGTAGGGCAGGTGATAGGTGTTGAAAGTATTGTATACGGGTCAGGCGCAAATTTTGGTGGAAAACCTGTATCTGTATCACTTTTATCTAATAATATCAATGAGTTAAAACAAGCCAAAACAGAGCTTAAAGAGGCTTTAAATTCGAATGCTCTTTTAAAAGACATTGAAGACAATGACCCTGCTGGAATCAAAGAGATCACCTTGAAATTAAAAGACAATGCGTATGCTTTAGGTTTGGATTTGCAGTATGTAATGAGCCGTGTGCGAGCGGGTTTTTTCGGTGTACAAGCACAACGCTTTCAGCGTGGACAAGATGAAATTCGGGTGTGGGTTCGGTATAAAAAAGAAGATCGTTCATCAATCACCCAATTGGAAGATATGAAAATTGACCTGCCCAATGGAAACTTAGTGGCGTTAAAAGAAGTAGCTACTTATTCTATTAAAAGAGGGGATGTTTTGATCAACCATTTGGACGGGAGAAGAGAAATCCAAGTTTCTGCAGACCTCAAAGACGCAGAAGAAACATCAGGTACTGATGTAATGAATGACATCAGAACCAATATTATGCCTAAAATACAAGAACGACATCCCTCAGTAAGTGCTTCTTATGAAGGTCAAAACCGTGAAGCATTTAAATTGATTAACTCACTTTCCTCTGCAGGTATTCCAATTCTCATTCTAATCTATATGACAATAGCTTTTACCTTCCGAAGTTTTTCACAGCCTGTTTTGTTGTTTTTATTAGTACCTATTAGTCTTACGGGGGTAGCTTGGGGTCATTGGATTCATGGGTTTCCTGTCAACATACTTTCCTTGCTAGGTGTTATTGCCCTCATCGGTATTATGGTAAACGACGGTCTGGTTCTAATAGGAAAATTCAACAACAACCTCAAAGAAGGTTTCACTTTTAATGAAGGATTGATTGATGCTGGTAAATCACGATTTAGAGCCATCTTTTTAACTTCTGCCACTACAGTAGCAGGTCTGACTCCTCTGATTTTAGAAAAAAGTAGGCAGGCACAGTTTCTTAAACCAATGGCTATTTCCGTTTCTTATGGAATTGCTTTTGCAACCTTATTGACATTGGTGATGCTTCCCATTTTCTTGTCATTAAACAATCAAGTAAAAGTAATTTTTAAGTGGCTTGTTTCGGGAGAGTATCCTAACCAAGAGACTGTAGAAAGAGCTGTGATTGAAAAAGTAGAGGAGGAAAAAAGGAAACAATCAGAGGGACCAAAAAAGAACAAAGCATGAGAATAATTCAACTAACTACTCTTCTTCTATTGTGTGTTTTAGGGTCTTTACAAGCACAAGAAAAACTAACTAAGGATCAGGCACTGACCTTGGCTTTGGAGCAAAATTTTGGAATCCAAGTTTCTAAAAATACCACCCAGATTGTCAAGAATAACAGTGGGATATTAAATTCGGGTTATCTCCCCACAGTTTCCCTTTCTGGAGGAGGTAATTACTCTACATCCGATGCTGAAATAGCCTTTCCGGGTCAGGTAGATGATCAAGGACAACCGCTACCCAATAGAAACTTTAACGATCAGGAATCTGAACGTTACAATGCAGGGATCAATTTAAATTATACCTTGTTAGATGGTTTGGGTAGAAGATATACCTACAAGCGACTCAAAGAACAATATGCACTGAGTGAATTACAGCTCAGAGAAACTATAGAATTTACCATTTTACAGCTTTTTGAGGTTTATTTCAATATTGCTCAGCTTACGGAGTCCAGTCGTGTTTTTCAAGATAATTTGGAAATCTCTCAAGACAGAAGAAAACGGGCTGAAAGTGCTTTTGCTTTTGGGCAAGGCAATAAACTGGAAGTACTCAACGCTCAAGTAGACGTTACTAATGACAGTATAAACCTTCTTCAAGTAAAGCAACAGTTAGATAATGCCAAAAGGGATTTAAACTTGTTGATTAATCAGCCGATAGAACAATTGTACAGTGTCGATTTAGAAGTTCATTTTGTCCCCGAAATACAAATTAAAACGTGGTTAGATACCGCAGCACAAAACAATGTTGCCCTGTTGAAACAAGAACGCAACAACCAAATCAATGCTTACGACATAAAGATAAGCCAATCCGGTTATTTGCCTACAGTAGGACTGGTGGGTTCCTACGGTTGGAACCTGAATAAAAGCCCAGCTTCTGCCTTTTTCCCCGGGACAAATAACACCACTTATTCTCTAGGGGTTGGCGCTAGTTTAAGCTGGAATCTTTTCGATGGGGGAAGGACTTTGACTCGAGTAAAAAATGCCAAGCTAGCCCTTGAAAATCAAGAATTACTGAAACAAGAGACTCAACTAAGTTTTAATCGGGATCTTAACAACGCAAAGCAAAATTATAAGAATGCCAAAGAGATTTTTGAAATTCAAAAAAAGCAAGTTGAAACGGCAACGTATAATTTTGAACGATCAAAAGCCCAATATCAATTGGGTTCTATCACTTCAATCGCCTTTCGACAGGCTCAAATCAACCTTTCAAACGCTCAAAATCAACGGGCACTTTCAAAATATCAAGCCAAGCTAGCAGAACTTCAATTGATTCAGTTAACTGGGCAATTACTCAATGTAGAGCTCTAAAAACTAAAGGTTTAACCAATAGGTCAGTTTTAAATTGATGGAACGAAATGTCGGTCCAAATTCTCGTGTAAAGTAATTGTCGTTATAGACCAGATACAAATCCGATAGTGGTGCAAAACGCCATTGCAGCCGAGAATTGATACCTAAATTATCCGTTTGGTTGCTGTATTGAATTAAAGTTGACCAAAACAGGTTCTTACTAAAGGTTACATCAAATTTCGGACGGACCAGAATCAAATCAGCCGAAGCATAAGGATTCGGAAGGTTGATGCGATTGTAATCCCATTGTAAGCTTAAAATCACTTTGGGTTGGAAACGATAACCTGTACTTCCACTATAAGAAAAACGAGTACCATTAAAAAACCCTCCATAAGAAACTTCAGAGGTAAATATAAACGGATTGGCTAAATTGGATTGGTAATTGAGGCTCCAGTCGCTAAACCGATATCCTGTATTTCCTGGAAGAGGAGTAGCGTCAGAAGATCGTGTGGGGTCAAAGCTGTTTGAAAGATAAATGTATTGACTACTAAACTCAAACTCCAGCTGAGCTTGTTTTTTGAATTCTAAGGTATAGTTGATTTCAAAATTGTGGTCTGTTTTTTGGTAATCTAAATTTTGTTGAAACCACATTAAATTGAGTATGCGAAAACTGTGTGAATTGGCAATTCCAGATTTGGGGTAAAAGGTACGTTGTGCACTCGTACCCGATTTGATGATACCCGTTCTAGGAATAAAACCCAAATCCGACCGAAAGTCACGATCTATATAGACCCAATTGGAATAAAATCGCCAAATTCTTGTGTTGTATAATAGGGAAGCAAAACTGGAGAGGTTCCCTTCTTGATCATCGGGCTGAAACGATTTGTGGGTATAGAATTTTCCAATCCACCTGTTGTTTGCTGAGGCAAGGTTGTAGTCCAAGCCGATGACTCTGTTATAGGCATCGTCTTCTTCTAGGAAATCATAGTCTTTGAAGGTTTGTCTATTTACCATAAAAATGCCCACTTGAGATTGACCAAAAACCTTTCTCTGTAGTGCAAACATAGCATTGTTATTGGACGCAATTTGATTGCTGAGGTCTTCTCTATTTTGAATGTTTAGAAAACCTAGTCTCCAGTCATCATTTAGTTTACCGCTGAGTCTTACCCCTCCTAATATGGCATTCTGTATTGAACTACCATCAGCATTTCTCGCAATACCAATACGTCGTGAGAAAAAGGGAATAGCATCCCTAAAGCTTCCAAAGCTGCCGAAAAGATCTCCATTATCAATAAAAAATTGTCTTTTTTCGGGTAGGGAAATTTCAAAACGTGTCAGATTGGTAATCACATCATCCACCTCTACATTCGAAAAATCGGGGTTTAGAGTTACATCCAAATTTAAGCCTGTGCCAATGGCAACTTTAAGATCACCTCCTGTTGAAAAGGTATTGTCACTGCTATTGCTCGTAAAATCTTTAGCTGTAAGACCATTAATGTAAGGAATAAGATATAAGGGGGTTCGATTTTTCTTAAGGGGTTCTTCAAAGACCAACTCACCGTAATAGCCGATATTGATAGGAATTTGGTTTTGATCTACATTGGTCCATATACTTCTTTCGTTATTTTGAAGGTCGTAACGGTAGGATTGAAACCCCCATTTCTGACTCCCCTCCGGATATTTTAATGATGTAAATGGAATGGCGATTTCCAACACAAAACGATCGTCGTATTTTTTACTTGCCGACTGCCATTTGATGTCCCAAGTGAGATTAAATCCATTAATACTGGCACCACGTTCAGATACCAGGCCTTCCCTCTGAACACCATAAGCATTGACGCCAAAAAGAAAAGCATTTTGTCCGTCCCTAAAGGTGTCAAACAGAACAGTAACATTATCATTGGAACGGGCGCTAAAATCTCGTCTCAGTGAGCTGACTATAAAGTCACTTCCTACAGAACTTTTTGCTGTAGCACCTATATAGATATGCGTGTCATTATAAAGTAATTTGACCACTGTAGTATCCTCTGCTTTGAGTGAATCAGTAGGAAACAATTGCCAGAAATCTTTAGCGCTATCAGCTCGATCCCAAGCCTGCTCATTTAGGATACCATCTAAAACTATTTCTTGGTTGATTTTTTTAACAAGAACTGTTCTTTCTTCGGATTGTGCATTTACTAGAACACCAAAAAGTGTCAATAGTATAACAAACTTTTTTTTATCTAAAGTAAAAAACCACATTCCAAATAACGATGTATTAATATTTTATATTCTTTTAGCAGAGAAACCTACTGAGTATAACTATGCTACAAGCAAGGTTTAAAAAATTAACAATTGATTGAAATTGGACTTTTATTGTAGAGAGTTTAATCAATTTTCATGTCCTTTACAGCCCTTTATTTTAATTTGTTGTATTTATTAGAATAGCGTTTCCAAAGCTCTGTTTGATGCGTTTCAAGGCTGATTTCACGACCTTGGATAAAAGCATGGTGAATAATATTTGTCCGCATGTCCAAAGCGTCACCTTCAGAGAGAAAAAGAGTAGCCTGTTTCCCAACGGATAAACTTCCTAGTTCTTCATCGATACCTAAAATTTTTGCCGGATTTAGTGTAATTAACTGAAGTGCAACTTCTGTATCCATACCGTAGGCAGCAAAACTTCCAGCGTAAAACGGAAGGTTTCTAGTATACATACGCTCCATTCTACCGCTGACATCAATACTGACCAAAAGTCCTGAATTTACGAGTTTCGATGCAAGTTGAAAGGCAGCCTTGGGGTGATGATCCTCATTATCAGGCAGTCTATGTGGTCTTGAAACGATTATGGGGATGTTGTACTCCTTTAAGAAACTGATTTGTTCAGCAGCTTCATTTCCTCCTACAAGGACAATTTTCGAAACTCCTATTTGTTTTAAAGTACTAATACCATCAACTATTTGTTTTTCGTCTTCTGCATGTAAATACAATGTTTTTTCTCCACTGAATAAGCCTTTCATCGATTGGTAAGGAAGATGCATTCGGTTTTTTTCAGAATCATAAACTTGAGCATTTTCAAAAAAGGAGATGATTTTTTGTAGTTCAGCAGAGTAGTTTTTATTCGATTTTAAAGAAGGGTCTTCACCTAGCCACCAGCGTCCTCTGGAATAGGGATTGGGCCAGTTCAAATGAATACCTTCATCTGCTTTCACAAGAGCATCTTCCCAGTTCCATGCATCGAGTTGCATTACAGAGGAGCTTCCTGAGATCAACCCTCCTCTTGGAGTTACCTGGGCAACAAGAACTCCGTTTGGACGCATACTTTCTACGATTTTAGATTCTGCATCATAGGCAATAGCTGTTCTAATATGAGGCAAAAAATCTCCAATTTCATCTAAATCTACTGTAGCCCGTACGGCATCTACTTCGGCAAGTCCAAGGCTTGCATTGGTTGCAATAAACCCTGGATAAAGGTGTTTTCCTTTCGCATCTATAGTTTTTTGGTAAGTTGGGGCTTCATCAGCATCCCCAACAAAATTGATGATACCTTTTTCAAACCCAACAGCACCGTTTTCTATAACTGTTCCAGTACCCGTATGCACTACTGCATTGGTAATGAGTATGGTTTGTTTTTGGGGATCCGCAGGGGTTTGTTGCGCTATAAGCGTAGTGCTAAGGCTTAAAATAAATAGTAAAATATAATTTTTCATGGTGTTTTTAGTCTAAAGTTTCACAGGTAAATTCTCTTTTTACTTCGCTAGGAGGAGCTTGTGTGTCTGCCCCTTTTTCTTTTGCCATTAGCATTTGACCAAACAGCATTCTTTTTTCCTCTTCCATTGCTGCAATTTTTGAATCAATACTAGCCGCATCGTAGTATACTGTCCCTTCAATCATTGTCATTTCTGCTTTTGCGTAAATGGACATGGGATGATCGGACCACAGCACTAGATCTGCATCTTTTCCTACTTTTATACTTCCTACACGATCGTCCAGATGTAGTAGTTTAGCGGGATTAAGAGTCACAAATTTCCATGCATCTTCTTCAGATACACCTCCGTATTTTACAGCCTTAGCCGCTTCCTGATTGAGACGCCTAGACATTTCGGCATCGTCAGAGTTGAACGCTACAGTGACCCCGGCATTGTGCATGATTGCGCCATTGTAAGGAATCGCATCTTTTACCTCATTTTTATAAGCCCACCAATCAGAAAAAGTGGAGCCTCCCACACCGTGTTCAGCCATTTTATCTGCGACTTTATATCCTTCTAAAATATGCGTAAAGGTGTTGACTCTAAAACCAAAGCGTTCTGCTACTTTCATCAACATATTAATTTCTGATTGTACATAGGAATGACTTGAAATAAAACGTTCTCCTTTAATGATTTGGGCGAGCACTTCCATTTCAATATCGTATCGAGGTGCCTTAGACTTTGCTTTTTGTTTTTTTGAAAGGCCGTTGTATTCATCCCAACCTGCGGCATATTCTTTAGCTCTTTGGAAATAATCAACAAAGACTTGTTCTACTCCCATTCTGGTTTGAGGAAATCGAGAAAAACTGGACCAGTTGGATTGTTTTACATTTTCTCCTAATGCAAATTTAATGAAAGGATCTGCACCTTTAAAAAGCAAATTATCTATGGTTTCACCCCATTTCAATTTTATGATTGCTGATCTTCCACCTATGGGGTTTGCAGAACCGTGTAAAATTTGAATGGTAGTTACTCCCCCTGCCAAATCGCGATAAAGTCCAATATCGTCTGGCTCGATAACATCTTCTATGCTTACCTCTGCAGAGGAATTGTGTCCTCCTTCATTAATACTGGAGGCTCCCAAATGGGAGTGTTCGTCTATGATTCCTGTGGTAAGGTGTTTTCCAGTTGCATCTACAATTTGATAGTCATCCGCATCAATATTGGAACCAACCGCTGCAATTTTACCATTGACCACTAAGACATCTGTATTTTCAACAATTCCATCAGCCTCATTGGTCCAAACAGTAGCATTTTTAAAGAGAGTATTTTGCGCTTGAGGTCTTTCGCTAAATCCATAGGCTTTATTTGGAAAAGTAACAGGAACTGGATCGTAGTAATTAGGTGTTTTAGAGGAATTTTGTTTCTTAGAGAGTTGCTCAGCACGAGTTGACCATTGTATTGATTTTCCTTCAAAGTCAACGCCATTGCCTTCCATAAGACCACTCGAGGAAATTTTAGAATCCAATTGAGCAAAACTTCTGTTTTTCTCATCCACAAGTGTGAGATACAGCCAATCATTGCTGTAATTTACTTTCGTTTTTAGTTTTAGAGAATCCTTTTTGGCAACTACCTTAATTTTATCTTGACTGTTTGTTATTTCAACTGAAACGCTGTGCTCTCCTATCGAAAATTCATACTTCCCATCGATATTTATTGTGGAGAGTTGTTTTAAAACGTGAGGGGTCCCTTTTACCCAGTTTTCAAGAAGTTGACTCCCTTCTTCAAATAAGGGTCCTGAGCTAACAATAAAATTTGCTAGTTTTTCTGTTTCCAAACTTCCTACAAACTGATTTTTGCCTAACATTTTTGCAGGAACTGAGGTCAAAGCTGCCAGTGCTTGGGCTTCAGAGAGACCGTAAGCCACCGCTTTTTTAAGGTTCTTTAGAAAATCGGTAGGAGATTTCTGTCCGCTAAAAGTTAAAGCAAAAGGGATGCCTGATTTTGCTACAGCTGCTGGGTTTCCTGGTGCTTGATTCCAATAGCGCAACTGAGCGAGGGTGATTTTTTTCATCAACAAAGGATCAGAAACGTCATACGCTTTTGGAAAATTAAGAGGTAGGATAAGTTGTGCATTATGGGCTTTCAATTCGTCGATAATTTCATACTCCTGACCGCTACCAACAACCGCAAAAGAAAGTCCCATTTCGTTTCCTACTTTAACTGCTCTGAGAGTATTGAGTTTGTCATTAGCCTCAAAAAACTTAGGTAAATTTCTGTGCTTAAGGGCAGCCTCTATAGCCAGATCTTTTTTTGTGGAGTTTCCTTCTCCATACCATTTTAGGTCGTGATAAAATTGTCTAATTAAAGCCATAGCACCCATAACAGAACCCGGATAGGACTGGTTTGAAGTGACGCTTTTATTGAATGAAAAATGTTCAGCAGTCTCTGTAGCAACCACTCTCTCGCTGTCTGAGGAGAGGTCACTAAGGGCGATAAGCGTGCTTGTTCCACGATGAATTCCAGCGGCTCTGTGGGTATTGACAAGCCCAAATCCTGCTTTTCGTAATTCTTTTGCTTTAGCTGCATCATAGCGGTAATCGGCAATACTGTTGTAATCACTGATGATATGATCATTCCAGTAGTATCCTTCTCTACTGGGTTCGTATTGTGCGCTTCTTCCGCCACCACTACTTCTTTTGGGTGTTGCGACCCCAAAATTACTGTTTAAGTCAATAAAAGAGGGGTAAATATGAAGACCTGATTTGTCGTAAATCCTTGTGTTTTTTGGGAGTGCAATATTTTTTCCAACAGCAACAATCCTTCCATTGCGTTCTAATAAAGTAGCGTTCTCTACAATTTGATTGGAAGAAATATGTATCGTGGCATTTTGAAATGCTTGATAGTTGCTTTCTGGTGTAGAAACTCCGGAATTGTTTGGAAAATAATCTTGACTAAATATAATGTTTAATGGGGCTATAAGCAGTAGCAATAGCTTTTTCATAATTTGAGTTTGTTTGTTGAAAAGTAAAAAAAATATTTGAATTTTTTCTTCATTAGAAAATCACTTTAGGGCATGCATTCGCATCACTTTTGTGGTGCCTCTATGATAGTTTCCTTCCTCCAAGGTGATTTCTTCTTCTTTTAAGTCTAGGAAATGGAATCCATCGAAATCCTTTTTGAGTTTCCCTTCTGTGTACAATTGAGCAGGTAGTTTGGGCCCTCCTACACTTGGATTTATTTTTTGGTACTTAAGGTGGCTACCGCTAAAGGCTTCTAAGATTACAGTTCCTCCTTTTCTTAGAAAAGTTGAAAGTCTGTGGTGATTTTGTGTTCGAACAGCATCAGGAAAATGGACATAGATTAAAGCGATTGCATCGAAAAAGTTTTCTTCAAACACGATTTGACTTAATGAGGCTATCTGATACTTAATCTCAACACACTTTTCTCTCGCGAGTGCCATGGCTTTTTTATGTGCATTAGTACTAAAATCATAGGCATAAACTTCCCATCCTTTTTCGGCTGCATAAACGGCGTTTCTTCCTTCTCCTTCAGCTGGAAGTAGTATTTTTCCCGGTGTAAGTGTATCTATTTGTTGCTTGAAATACACATTAGGCTTTTTGCCATAAGCATAGTCGGGCCCATCGTAGCGTACTTCCCAAAATTCTTTCATGTGATTGGTGCGATTAGTAATTGTTCAAAAAAGCCACCAATTTCTTTTTGACGATCCACAAAGTGAATTTCAAGAATCCAATGTCTGGTTTTCCCCTTTCGGTCTAAAGCATTCATGCTGATGTGATTTTCTGGATGGATGTAATTGGTTTTATTTTCTTTTTCTAGTTTTTCATGAGGGAAATGTCCAATAAGATGCCCCGCTATGGGACCACCAAATTCCCAACCCTTTTCTTTAGCAAGAGAACAACAATAATTATAAAAGACGGCACCCGTTAGGTTCTTCTCAGAAAAGTAAAAAGAACACGCTTGATCCCAAGCATTTTTGACATCTTCTTTTAGTTTGAGCTTCAATGGGTCACTACCGAGAACAAAAGTTCTTCCATAGTCTGCTTCCCAGTCCTCAAAAATAGGGCCAAAATCCAAGAATACAATATCGTCTTCTTGAACCATTAAGTTTTCGGGATTTTCATCATAAGGATGTAGGGTGTTTTTTCCAGCTCTAACAATTCGTTTATGCCAATACTTCTTAATTCCAAAAAGTTTAAAAGCCAACTGGTAAATTTCTTGATTGATTAGATGTTCAGATTTGCCTTGATAAATTAGCTGCTGTTTTTCGATTTCGTCAAACAAAAGTGCTGCTTTTTTCTCTGCTTCAACAAGTTTTCTGAAATCGACCGAATTAGACATTTTCTTCAATATAAAATAAGGATGATAGGGCATCAATAAAATCGATCAGAGATTTTTTAAATACTTCATGTAGTAGTTCTGATTTTAAAGGATATGTCATTTTATTCTAAAAAAACTTTTTTAAGAAACTGCAACAATTCTTTGACAGTAGATTTTAGTTAAAGTTACTTTAAAGGGGGCAATATTTTGTATCTTACTTCTGATGAGAAATTTAATAATTATTTTAATGTTGCTTTTGAGCTGTGGTTTTTTACAGGCTCAAAAAATTGAAGGAAATACCATTTCTCAAATCTACGAGGTTAGAGGTTTACAGTCTAAAGCATTGTTTTCCAAAATTCATTTTGCAGTTTCTTTGATCTATCAAGATGTTCATCAAGTCATCAAATATTCCGATTCAAACAAAAGAATGGTACTTAAGGCGGTAGCTCTAATACCTGTATTGGATGCGTATAAATTGATGAACCCGAACAATACTTCGCTTTCAGATTATATTGATTACACTCATGATTACACTTCAATAATTGAAGTAAAAGACGAAAAATACCGTATCGAATTGAGGTACCAAGAAGGGAGTTATACTGATGCTCAGCTTACAAAATACAAACTACCTTTTCCGGCAAAAATGGATTTTAATTCAACAGATTTAGAGGCTGTCATCAGAAAAGCAACTGAAGAAATGAGTCAAGAGTATTATGTAATGACCAGTAGAAAGAAAAAAGAACTTTTTATTCAATCACAACCAAGGGTGTTTAAAGAATATCAACAAACCTTGGTTGATTATGCGCTACTTTTTTTTCAAACCTTGTATAAAGAAGTGCTAGAAGATGTGACCCCAGAGGATTGGTAAATACAGCACTTTTTTTCAAACATGAATTGTATTTGACTAGGAATACTTTAATTTTAAAACCTAAACAACTACTTATGAAAAAGACATTTTATTTACTAGCATTAACCCTTTTGATAAGTTGTAGCCCTACAGAGGAATTTGATGTTTTGGTGTTAAATGGAACGGTTTATGATGGGAGTCTTGATGACCCGGCTCTTATGGATATTGGTATTCGCAATGATGAAATTGTAGCAGTAGGAAGTCTTTCAAATCAAACGGCAGCAAAGGTTATAGACGCAACAGGTTTAGTTGTGTCTCCTGGATTTATTGATTTACATGCTCATCTAGAACCCATTTTTGATTTGTCTGATTGTGAAAGTCATATTCGGCAAGGCGTTACCACAAGCCTTGGGGGTCCAGATGGAAGGGGTCCCCTTCCTTTCGGAACCTATTTGGACAGTTTATCTAATCTAGGAGTAGGAATGAATGTTGGTTTTTTGGTGGGACATAATACGGTAAGAAAAAGTGTAATGAATTTAGACAATCGAACACCAACTGACCAAGAATTGAATCAGATGAAAACCTTGGTTTCTAAGGCAATGGATGAAGGCGCTTTTGGAATCTCAACAGGGTTGAAATACCTTCCCGGAAACTTTTCAAAGTTAGATGAAATTATAGCGCTCTCTAAAGAAGCTGCTGCAAAAGGAGGAATTTATACCTCTCATCTACGAGATGAGGGATTAGAGGTTATAGCTTCTGTAGAGGAAGCAATTACTATTTCTGAAGAAGCAGAAATTCCAGTAGTACTCACACATCATAAAGTTATTGGGAAACCCATGTGGGGTAAAAGTAATGAAACCCTTGCCCTTGTTGATGCTGCTAGAAAACAAGGGTTGGATATTCGTATCGACCAATACCCCTACAATGCGAGTTATACGGGTATCTCTGTTCTTATACCCAGTTGGGCTCGAGCAGGGGGTTCTGAAGCATTCAAAAAGCGCTTGGAAAATGATAAACTTAGAGATAGTATAAAAAAGGGAATCGTCTTCAATATTTTAAATGATCGTGGGGGAGACGATTTGGACCGAGTCCAGTTTGCTAAGGTCAACTGGATGCCTGAGTTGGAAGGAAAAACCTTAAAATATTGGTGTACACTCAAAGGTCTAGCACCCACTACAGAAAACGGAGCAGAATTGGTTATAGAAGCCCAACTTAATGGTGGAGCTAGTTGTATTTTTCACGCTATGGATGAAACGGACGTTGTCAACATTATGCAGCATCCTCAAACCATGATCGCATCTGATGGAAGACTGGTTAAACTGGGAGATGGACACCCCCACCCCAGGTGGTATGGCACCTTTCCTAGAGTTCTGGGACGATACGTAAGAGAACAAAGTGTTTTGAGTTTAAAAGAAGCACTTCATAAAATGACCCTATTGCCTGCTCAAGCGATGGGCCTCAACGACCGAGGGCGAATTGCCGAAGGGAAGAAAGCAGATATTACAATTTTCGATCCCAAAACCATCCTTGATTTAGCAACTTTTGAAGACCCTCACCACTATTCTAAGGGTATTGAATACGTAATGATTAATGGAAAAATAGCGGTAGATCAAGGTGTATTTCATGCCATAAAATCCGGTAAAGTTTTAAAGAAAAATTAACAATGAACACCCTAAAAAAACCTACCCTTTTTTGTCTCTTTTTAATTGTATTAATTACCTCTTGTACGGAAACAACACTATTGGATGATGAAGAAATCAATGTTTTGGAAATCGGTTTAGGAGCCACTTCGCAAACACCCCCATTCGAGGGATCCTTTTTATTTTATCAAGACTTGAGTTACGGAAGTGGCTTAAGAAATAAATTAGATCTTTTTCTGCCTCAAAATACCTCCCTAAAAGGCGCTGTGCTTTTTTTTCACGGTGGCGCATTCTTATTTGGAACCAAAGAAACACTTTATGAAGGAGAGACCAAAGATTTGATTGCAAATTTATTATCCCATAACATCGCTGTTTTCAATGCAGAATACTCTTTTATTGATGATGCTGAAGCAAGGGGGGTTTTTACCTCGCTTGAAGACGGAAAAAAGGCCATTCAGTTTATAAAAGAAAAATCTAGTATTTTAAATCTTCCTCAAAATCAATTAATTCTTGGCGGGTTTTCCGCCGGAGCGGGAATTGCTCAATGGAATGGTTTTAGAGAAGAAACCAATAGTTCGGTAAAAGGAGTTCTTGCTATTATAGCCCAAAGCAGTTATGATTTATATCAATGGGAAGATCTTTTCCCTGACTTTTCATTAGACAGTTTGAGAAAAACAGAATCTGAATTAGAAGATCTTGTTTTGCGTTTTTATGACGGTGAACCTACTCCTGATAAAACAGCGCTTTTAGATTACAGAAGAGAAATAGATGCAAAAGACCCTGCTCTATATGTTTATAATCCTTTATATGAAGATAATTTTATCACTTCAAAAAACACACTTGATTTTAACGTGCTTTTTCACAGTTATAAACATGCCGATTTTTTAAGAAAAAAAGCGATTGAAGTAGGGCTGGAATATTCAGGGGCTTATCAAGAAGCACCTCTTGATTTTATAATCAGAAAACTAGGAAACTAGAAAATATTTAGATAAAAAGAATTCTAGTTTCCAGCAATGGGAGAATTGAAAATCCCTACAGATAGTTCAACCCAAAGCATAAGAAAAACGAAAAAAATCAAAAAAATTAATACCCGTTGTTTTCTTTTTGATTTAGAGGAATTTACTGCCCAACGGATGCCAAAACCAACTGCAGTTAGAAGTGTACCCATTAAAATAAAATCAAATAAACTCCACTGTACAGATTCTGAAAATTGCATTGCAATAAATGGAATTGACAATAAAATAAGTGGAGAAAATGGAAATAAGAGTGAATTTTTAATCATAAACAAAACTAATTATTTTAAATTAAAAAAAGAGAATTTAATTTTGTTAAACTCAGAGCATTACTTTTTTCAGCAACTGGAGGTGTTTTAATGATTTTTCAAGTAATGATGACACTCCAGGAGCTGTATTTTAGAGCTGATTCTCATTGTTCCTGTAGGCTCTCTTTCTAAATAGCAAGCGTAACATTTATTTAATTGCATGCCTTTCTAAACACATAAAAAAGTTCTGAAGCTATCTCAAGAGAACATTCGTGGTATTTTTCATTTTCTAATTCGGTGTCATCAAAAGCTTTTGGATCTTTATAGATCAAAGGAATGCGCATTTCAGTTCCTGGAATAAAAGGACAATTTTCTTCTGCATCACCACAAGTCATTACAGCGGCAAATGCATCACATTGATTTTCTGGAGCATCAAATTTTTTTGAGAAAATTGTGATGGGAGAAGCTCCTTCACCATAACTTATCTGATAAATAGGATTTTCTGTTCCTTGAGAAGTGATGATAAAACCACTTCTTCTAAGGGAGCTAACAGCTCTTTCATTGAAAGAAGTAACTTCAACTCCACCAGAAAAACAGTTGGCTTTTACACCGTAATAAGCAGCTGCAGTATAGGCCCAGACTTGAGAAAATTGACTTCTTCTTGAATTGTGCGTGCAGATAAAGTTCAAATGAACTGTTTTATTATGGTTATGGTTTTTTTGTATGTAATCAACCAATGGGATTAAATTTTTTTTTCGTTCTTTTAATATAGGTCTTGACAAGACAATTCCTACTTCTTTTTCTAGTTCTGGTGTTAAGTTAGGTGTCATTGATTTAAAGAGTTTGACTTTTCGGTTACAAAATCTGTTTTATTCAATGAATATAGTATCTTGTTTTATTGAAAACAAATTATGAATTTATGAAGCTAGTTGTAAAAATGATAACTTTTATTTTGTTTGTTACAGAACTTGTTGCCTGTCAAGAAGCTCCAAATAAAGAGTCAAAAACAATATCAAAATAGGTATTCAAACCTGGTCGTTTAGAACTATGTAAGACCAGACACCTTTGGCTATCTTAAGTTATATCAAGGAGTCGGGTGTTAAATATGTTGAGCTGATGGGAAATCATGCTGAATCCTTTGTCGGGGCACCTGAAAGCCCAATGAATGATCCAAAGGTAATGCCAGTACTGTATAAAAAATATTACAAACAAGAACTAAACAAAGAAGAACAAGCAATAGCTGCTCAGTATGAAATAGATCAAAAGATTTATGAAGAAGAATTGGCTGAATGGCATAGAAACGTAGATTATGGGAAATTTGGCAAAAGGGAACGATTGAGCGCGACTCAAGAGATTTTTTCCTACAAAAAATAGGACAAAAAATAGTTGGGTAAAGTTTTGTGCATTTACAATCATCAAAAATTTTACTTCATAACTACTACCCCACGATAAAATCAAATAAATGACCTAACTAATGGATGCTTAAAATTACCCTACAAAGTATTTGATTTACATCAACTTGAATATCTATAGCATGGATAAGAATAGTTTAAACACATGAAGCGGTGTTAAAACTTTTTCTTAAAACCCTTAGATCGGTAAACACAAATCATTTTATAATCCTCTTGTTCATCAATTTAAACCACAGTGGAGGAAATAGGGCAATAAGCATGGAGGTTGTATAGCCAAAAGGGAGCTGAGGACTTTCTTCAATGCTTTCTAAGACTTGATATTTTTTAGAAGCTCTGTGGTGGTGATCGCTGTGACGAGTCAACTCATAAAGCACCATTCTTCCAACCGTATGATTTGAATTCCAAGAATGCATCGGTGTTACTCTTTCAAATCGGGAACCTTTAAATTCTCTTTCTAGTCCATAGTGTTCAATATAATTTATAGTTTCCAACAAGATTACCGCTACTAATGCAATTGTTAAAGCATATACCATTCCTTCTGTTCCTAAAAAAAGGCCAATAAGCCCTAAATAACAAAGTTGAAAGAGCTGATAGTAAAATAAATCGTTATAAATACTGAAGAATCCCCTTTTTGCCATCCTAAGTAATTTCTTTTGGATACGAACCGCATTGAGAATTTGACCTGTAATGGAAGTAAACCAGAAGGAAAACACGGTTTGATTGAGCTTAGATGTTGCTGGGTCATTGGGTGTTCCAACGTTGTAATGATGCCCAAAATTATGTTCAATATAAAAATGCATGTAAAATGCAGGGAGCAACAAGACTTTTGCTAAAGTGCGTTCCCAAACGGTCGTTCTGTGACCCAATTCGTGCGCTACATTGATGCCGTTAGTTCCTAAAACAATACCCATGGAAAGAACCAAACCGATACGCTCCAAAAGGCTTATTTCCTCCGAGGAGAGATATACCATTGCATAAAGTAGCATCATATAAACAATGATAATATTGATATAGAGCAACCTATCAAAAAAACGATTTACTGACCGCTGTTGAACCTGTTCATCATTTAGTTTTTTTGAACTAGGAGATATTAGTGCCTCCCAAATGGGTATGATTCCAAAAGCGTAAAAAACAGTTGTAAAAGTCCAAACTCCTCCAAGTAGAACACCAATGATTGCAGATAGGGGAACAGTATATGACAATAAATATTTTACTCCTTTCACACAATAACCATTTCTTATTTAAGTAAAACCTACCCTTTTATTCCAGTTAAAATTTTGGAAAAGGGTATGGTACAATATACTTAAAAACTAAGATTTGCTAATTCCTTTTATTGGAATATTTATTTGAGCCTACATCGGGTGGTAAGTTCGTGTTGTGAATTGGATTCTTCTTTTTATTTATTTTTTTCATTGAACCACAGGAAAAACAAAAACCTACAATCATTAAAATCGAAAATAGCCTCGTTAAAGATATAATATGCAAGCTCATTTTTTTTGGATCGATTCTAATATTGATTTTAATAAAATGTTTTGTTGCTTTAAAAGTTCTAAGATTTCTCTGTCTGTAACTTTTTGTTCAATCGTTCTGGTTTTGTTGTAATATTTCATAGTTTATAAATTAAAAACTTAAAAACAAAACACAACAAGAAAAAGAGTGTATTTGAAACTTGTATAAAAAAAAGAACATAAACTCTTCGCCATTGCTGTACTGCTTTAAGCGTTAAACCTATGTAACGATTTTTTCGGATGCGTTCTCTCCACCCGCGACTCTATTTTTTCTCCCAGTCCACACGGGATAACTCCATCAAAAATAATAAAATTTATAAGGAGTAATTCTTTTTTTAAAAATTGTCGCCATTTTAAAGAGAAGGAATTCTTACAAAGCACCTTACTCTGTGGTTTTCTTTATTAGCCCCTTGATTTTAAAAACCTGAATGGAAATAACTACAACATTTAAAAAAATAATTGAGTAGGAAAGGTCAATGATGCCATAAGTAAGCCAAAGAAGTGCTCCAACAAGGTTGACGGTTCGCAGCCAAAGTATGTTGTTGATCAAAAAAGAGCAAATAACAAATGCGGTTGCAGACCATCCAACCAATTCTAAAGTATTGATTTCCATTTCTAATTTTTTACAAAATAAGTGATTTAGTTGATTGGCCTAAATTATTTAGGTCAAGATTTATTTTTCACAAATCCTTTTGTTAAAACTGAATCTCTTTTTACATCCAGTACAGATGAGTACAATTGAGGAATACTTGGTAGGAACTGTAATAATTCTCTGAGAAAGGAAATGATTTTACCGTAAGGTTTATTATTTTTCTAAGCAAACAAAACGGCCTGTTTTGTCTCTTCTTCTCTCCCTTTCCTTTGCTTTTTCAAACTGAACTCTTGTGTAACGTCTGCCTTCTATGTATACAGAGTCCACACCATTGGGAAATTCGAAATGTAAAATTCTACGAGACATAAAAACAAATTTACAGATTTTTTTAAAAAATAAAACAAAATTAAAATTGACATTAAAAAAAAACAACTTTAAATATCTATAAACAATAATAATTTATTGATAAATAATAAAAATTAGTATTTTTGACTCAAATAATTCTTTTTAAAATGAAAAAACTATCCATTTTTTTTCTTCAATTTGTGCTGCTCCTTTTTGGTCTTTTTACACTCTTTCTCATGTTACGTTTTCCTTTAACGGAAGGAAGAGCTGTAAACTTATCGCTTTTTGAGATTTATTCAGATCCTTTTATCTTATACAGTTATTTTGCTTCTATCGCTTTTTATTTTTCCTTAGTT
>Ga0255770_10000245_pt1 | contig 50800 bp, 24 predicted proteins | sample 071ome_22_FD_179968 | JGI IMG/M metagenome (GOLD analysis project Ga0255770, IMG submission 179968) | Coastal salt marsh microbial communities from the Groves Creek Marsh, Skidaway Island, Georgia - 071404AT metaG (version 2) | ecosystem: Environmental > Aquatic > Marine > Intertidal zone >...
GCCGCCTCATACCCAGACATATCAAAACTATTATATGTTGAAGTTGATACATCTTTATTATCAACCACTTGACTATCACCTTGTCTAATAATTGTAATTGCTTGTTGAGAAGTTATCGTACCTTCTTCAATTGCATCTAATGCTTGTTGTAGTACTTGTCGATTTGCTGGGCCTTCGTAAGATTCTTGGAACTCTTCAAATGCTTGTTCTTCTCTTCTGATTCTTCTATCTCGATTATCTTCCCATATATCAAAAAAGGTTTCCCAAAATCCTTCTGGGGAAATAGCTTCTAAGGCTGCCGGATCAACACCTTCAGCAATTCTTGCATCTCTTGTTGCTAAAATTTCTGCAAAATATTTTTCTTGCGCTTCCAACGCCCCTGCCCTTTGTTCTTGCATTTCAGCAATTTGAGTAGCATCTGTAACATCCATCCACATGCCCCCTGTCCTACCAGAATAGTCTGGGATAAAAACCTGATACGGATCATCTAACTGTTGTCGTAGTCTATCTAATTTTGCTTGTTCGCGCGCTACGGCTTCAGCAATTTCTTCGTTCGTTTGATTAATTAATGCTTGCATTTGAGGAGTCATTGTTCCTTCAACTAAAGGTTCTCCAGTTTCGGGATCTAACCCAGCTTGTAATCTTAAGTTCCTTAATTGAACATCAGATACGGTGAGCTCTCCTGCCTCAACTTCGGCTAATAATCTTTCAGCTTCTGCTTTATTAGCTTCAGCCTTTTGAAAGGCTACTTCTTCTTCAAGCATAGCAACATCAATTTGTTCTGCTGAATCTCGAGTTACTACATCATAAGTCTTTTTCAATACGCCGTATGTAAAACCTAAAATACCACCAACGATTGCACCTTTTTTTCCAAAATATGAACCAAGCGTTGCGCCTGCCGCGGCATATCCTGCCATTGTAGTAGCTGCTGATGCGGTTGTATCATAACCTACAGCTTCGGCTCTCATAATCTGTTCGTCGGTCATTCCGTCAAATCGTATTGAGTCTCTTATTCTATCTGCAGCAAAAACAGTCCCAGTCGCGACTAAACCTAGTAGTCCTGCTTTTAATACATTTTTTGTACTTAAGAACCCAGGAGCACTTTTTATTTCTGCACCTGACATTTTTGCGAGTGCGGTTGTTAATGCGTTTATTCTTAAAGCTTCTCCTACTAAATTTACTGCTAAAGGAACTCCAAAGTCGACTAATAACCAACTACTTAATACAGTAGCAAACGCAGCCCATTTATTGCTTCCTAACCATTCAGCAAAATCTTTGAAATTTTTACCGATGGCTTCCCAGTCAATACCTTCAATAAAGTCAGTCATTGCTCCACCAGTCCAGGCGTCAACAACTCCTCTTATAACATTGAATCCAACAAAACCAATTAATGCACCTTTTAATACTTTGGTTAAGAAACTTACTGGGTTAGTTAATAATTGTCCAGTTACTGTATTTTCTTTTAAGGCTTTTAGATTTTCTTCACCTTGTTTCTTCAGACGATCTTTCTTTTCTTGTTCTTGCTTTTCTTTCTCTGCTTCTTCAGCTCTAGTTAATGCCGCAGCATCAAGGTCGGCTTGTCGTCTTAATTGATCTCTAACATCCGCCAGGAGAGCTTCTCTTTCCTCACTGCCTTCTTCGAATGCTGCTTCAATTCTCGCGGCGGCACTTGCAGTAGCACTACCTTCATTAAAACTACCACCTGTCGTTGTTCCATTACCAACCATTGTATTCATGGATGCGGCAATCTGAGATAAGAATCCGTTCATGGCAGTAAATGCACCATGGAATTTATCAAGCTTTATATTAACAGTCTTAATAGAATTTGTTCGGCCGTCATTACGCAATAACCTACCCTGCTCTATCAGAGTATCTATTATTGCTTGTGTATCAGCGCTCATTTCTGCCATTTCTTATATTCCTATCTAATTAGCATTAGCTCTTGCTTCTTTTTGTTTCTCTAAAAACTCCAACAACATTTGAAAATATAAATCTCTTTCATAAGGCATCAAACCTTCAATATCACTCAAACTCCATTTATGATGTTGAGTTAAACCGAATATAATTTGATAATAATGCCCTAGTGTTATATGACTAAGGCCTAGGTAAAAAAAGTACGCATGCCCTCCACGACAAACGTTTTCTCATCACCTTTACTATTTGTATATTTCAGTTCTTGCCTTAACTTAGGCATTGTTTCAAAAAACTTTGTTACTTTTTTAATTACATCCCCTGACATATTATCCATAAAGTCAGCAATCTCTTGCTCTGAATGATCTTTAAAATAATGGACTTCATCTTCAGTGGCTATTTTATCTAAACATGCAACCATAATTCTATAATTCAATAATGGGTCATTAGGATCCATATCAAGTATAGATGCAAAATCATCAATAGACGGATACTGTAAAAATAAAGTCAATTCATCATTAATTTGAACTTCTTTCGAATGATCAGGATGATGAATAGTTTCCATTGTTTCAATGTCAAAGTCAAGTGTAATTTGTTCTTTTGTATCTGGGTCAGTAATAACAAACTCTGTAGTATTACTAACTGAACTTGATCTTAACTTTAGAAACACGTATTCTAAATCAATCATCGCGATTTCACTAATGTCAATATCAAATAAGCAATTATTTACAACTTGTTTAATTGCCATCATTTCAGCATACGGATCTTTTGTCTCCGCAGCCACTAAAAGGACTTTCTCTTCTTTTACCGTAAACGGTCTATATTTAACTTTACCTCCTGTGCTGGGTAATACCAACTCATTTAATGGTAAATCAATTTTTGGTAATGCCATAATATATTTCTCCTAATTAATTACCTGTTCCATCTGTATTTGGAAAATTGTCTGATACATTATCAAGCGCATTTCCTAATCTCTGTAATCTGTTAACTGCATCTTGTATGCTTCTTGGTCTTCCTGCTTTAATTGTTCCTCTTACGGTATCGGCAAATCCTGCGATATCTCCAAGGAGATCCAATAGACCAGCACCTCTTGTTGAACGAGCTCCTGTGTTTCCTGCTTTATCATCTGAGAAGTGATAATCATCAAAAGCAAAATCAACAGTTATTGTTGCTGGTTCTGTAGAACCCCAAGATAATGCTACGGGCGAAACTTTTGTTGGAAAAGCACGTAAAAGATTTGCTGCATAATATACACCAGGATCGCTTTGTGTTGAGTAATGTAATATTTCTAAATCACAGGCATAGTTATCTTTAAATCCTGCTTCTCCTTTTAACTTTCCACCAAATTCTGAATGTTGTCCACCTTGTGAACTGAAGTTCATAACTTCTCGCATCCATCTGTGAAAGAATCTAACTGTGTTATGATCTGAGTCACAATAAAATTTACATGTTATTGGACCTGGGGTTGTGACTGATGTTGGTATTGATCTTGTTAATTGTCCTACATAATCCATTGCGCCCATAGTAATATCAACACCAGGAAAAGTTACATCAGAACAAAACAAAGAAAAATCTCTTGCTGTAAAATCTGAAACCTTTTCTTCCGGGGTTAATCTTGCTACCCATAAAGGCTGAGACATTCTTACTTCAAATAGGTTAGTCTTCCCAGGACCACCCATTCTATCCATTCTAGCTTTAAATTTTGAAATATTAAATGACATATATTATCCTGCGACCATTTTACGCGAATCAGCCCAAACTGTTTGAGCACCTTTCTTCTGAAAATCAGCTACTGGTAAAAATAAAGCAATGTCCCATTCAGAAGCTTCTATTTTAATAAATCTTGATTTTACATGTGAACTTAAATATCTTTTAATACAAGGTTTAAATAACTTAAACTTTGATGCTTTATTTAAAATATCATAGCTAAGTTCTATCTTTGTATTTTCATCATATCTATCATCACTTGCCAAATCATACAACGCATCCATTAATCGAGCTCTTAATTGAGGTGGCAAGTAATGCATATTTAATCCGTAAAATCCGCCTTTTGCTGTATTTATTGGAAATACCAATGGAAACCTATCATAGTAAGGTAATGTCTCTTTTGTTTTAGGATCATATGAAAAGAAATACATTTCTCCGATAGAACCTTCACCTTGTAATCTTGCTTTAGATCTTCCTCTTCCTCTTGCCGCTGTAATTTGTTCTTGTGTAATTGCTTTACCATCTTTTGAAGTTGCTTGCTTACGATACCACTCTCTTGCGGTTTGAGTACGAGCAGGTACTTCACCTCTTCGGATCCCTTTTGCTAATATGTCTGTAAATAAAGTTGCCACTTATCTTGCCCCTGGAATATGTTTCTCTGTCATAATGGTAAATTGCCAACCTCTATCAGCACAAAAAGATTTTGCTGCTTTCCACTTTGCTTCATTAACACCGTATCGTTTAACTTCATTCAAATATCTTCTTGATATTCTTCCTGTCTTTGTATTGTTCTTATTAGCCGGATTTGGTGGTATACATTGACTGCTTGGTTTAATTTCAATCATAATAGTTTGAGGATTACCTAAACCGTCTCTTTTGTGTACTATCACATCCGGAAAATATCTATGTACTCTACCGTCAATCGGAGATCTGTATGGAACAATCACTTCTTCTGATTGCCACCATATTACATCATTATGTAAATCAAGCCACTTAAATACTTTAAATTCCCATAAAGACCTATAAATAATCTTTGTAGGATCACCTTTATACTTTTCGGGGTGCTTTGGTCTAAATCTACCCTTATATGCCATAATGTAACTTCCGATTACCGTTATAAATAATAAATTATCCGTACTACATATTTATTAGAAAATGTCGGAAAGATTCCAAGGAAACAGATAAATGGCAAGACCCAACTTAGAAACAAGAAGATCCAATTCTGGAACAGATAGATTGCAGTGGCCATCTGCTTCATTTCCTCACGGCATTCAAATGATCTTTAAGAAATACGATTATAAAGAAGTTGTGTCAGGTTCAAAAGTAGGAAATTTAAGTGGAGCAGGCGCAGCTGCCGGTGGCACGGCCTCAAGTACTCAATGGAGAACTGCGGCCAATAGAAGAGCACAAGAATCAGAATCATTTATTTTAGAATTACCTATTCCAAAAACTTTAACTGATAGTACAGGAGTTTCAATTTCTAGTTTTGAAAGAAGCTTCATCGAAGAGTTTTTAGTAACAAATGCAATAGCGGGGACTGAGGATTTTGTTGGTACTGCCAAAAAACTTGGAAACGCAATAGCTAGCACAGCAGGAAGTTTATTTGGTGGGGGCGGAGATGATACTATTGGCGGCGTATTTTCAGAAGCAAATGGAAAAGTATTTAAAAGATTAATAGGTACATTAGGAACAAGTGTTCTAGGCGGATTAGGTATTGGAGAAAAATCTATTGGTGCTGCTTTAGGATCAGTAACAAACCCATTAACTACTTTACATTTTAGTGGAGTTGATCTTAGATCCTTTACATTTAGTTGGCAAGTTTATCCATCTAATCCACAAGAAGCAAATGATATACGTGATATTGTTAAAAAAGTAAAATCAAAAATCTTACCAAGAGTTCAAGCATTAGTTCCATCTAATGCAGATGATAATACTCGAAACGTAGTTGCATCTTCTTTGGCAAAAGCTTATTTAGAATATCCATCAGTAGTTTATATTAATCTATTAGGAGTTAACGAAGATCATTTTCCTAGATTCAAACCATGTATGTGTTCAGGCATTGATGTTAATTATGCAGAAGGTGGAAGTATATTAACTATTGCTGAAGGCGGAGTACCTATGGGTATGAATATTTCAATGACCTTTATGGAACTCGAAATTCAAACTGCTGAAGATTATGGCTCTGACCGAGGAGAGGATAGAAAGTTTGAACTTGCGCCTGAAACAACTAATGATGAAGCATCTAGCACGTCGGGAGATGGAGGAACAACATAATGGCAAAAAAATATTTTCAAGATTTTCCAATCATTACTTATCAAGGAAGAAGAGTAAGAGATATTTCCAGAAGAGCTTCTTTTATAAGAGCAGTATCAAATAATCCTTATGTGTATTATTCATATACTGTTAAAGACGGCGAAAGAGCCGAAGATATTGCTTTAGAATACTATGGTTCAGTCGATTATGTTTGGTTAGTATATATGGCAAATAATATTATAGATCCTTATTATGAATGGCCTATGGATGCTCAAACATTTAACGATTATCTCGTATCAAAATATACAGAGCAATCTGGTGAAGTTGGAGAAGATGTAATTGATTGGACTAAAGACGAAACTATTGATGAAAATGTTTTATATTATATCAAAAAAGTATAGGAATAGCAAATGGCAGTAGATGATATTATTTTAGCACCGGAATCGTTCCGAACCATTTATCTTCGTCGTGAGGACCGCGTCATTATGCGTACTGAACGAGGTGATAAGATTATTATTAAAAGAATTATTCCTGAGGATTGGGTTGCTTATCGTATCTATGAATACGAAGAAGACCTAAACAATAACAAGAAAGAAATATTTTTATTTGATAACGCATATTTAAATCAGCTTAATACAGAATTTACTAAAAGCATAACTGGTACATAATGGAAACTTTTAATCCTGGATATTGCACTATTGAATCTGCAATGCTAAAAGCATATGCAGGTGGCTCCGAAAGAATTGATGGAATGATCGGAAGATTTTCAATGCATCAATCTATGGGATCAGTTACTATTAGCGGTGAAATAGAAATGTTGGATGGTGTTGGTTTAATTAATAACCTGCCTATTCGTGGTGAAGAAGAATTAAGAATTAGATTAAAATGTCATGACTTACAAACTGAAGTTGACTTAGTATGTCAGGTCGTTGAAATAACAGACGTGATTCAACAACCTGGTTCTGGTGATATGTATAGTTACATACTTAAATGGATTTCAAAATCTTCTTTTGAGGCAAGTAAATATAGTATCATAACTTCCTTCAGTGATAAGAAAGCTTCTTTTGCTGTTAATAAACTTTTTAAAGATTACTTTAAACCAGGATTAGAAAGTACAAGAAAATGGCAATTTGAAGAATCAGCTGGTAATATGAGAATTATTATTCCTGACTATACACCACATGAAGCAATGAAGTTTTTAGCTCGTAAAGCATTTTCAAATACTTCTAAATCATCGACATTTAGATTCTTTGAAACCATAAGTGGTTATTATTGGGTAACAGATGAATGGCTTTTAGCAGAAGCGCAAAAGTCAGAAATTAAACAATTAAAGTATTCTCCAATTGTTGATAGAAATCCATTAGATGGAGCCACTATTATTGAAACATTAGAATCATTTAATAATGCATCACATATAGCAACAATGAAAGATATGCATGAAGGTGCGTATAAAAATACAGTAATGGAAATTGATTTGGTAACACATAAGAAAAGAGTTTTCAATTACGACTATTTAGAAAATAAAGGTTCTTATAAAGGTATGCAAGGAAGGATTGGTGGAATTGTTGGAGGAAAACATTCTGACAAATTTATTAGTGATACATTTACTTTAGACAATGCACCTCAGTATGTTGTCTATAGAGATTGGAGTCCTGAAGGAAAACAAGTAATAGAAGGTCAAGTTAATCGCGAAGACCAACATATGACAGAGATTATTCAAAATAGAAGCGCATATCATTATCACTTAATGAATAATATGTGTACTGCTTCTATGAGAGGAAGAATAGATTTACAACCAGGTGAAGTAGTTAATCTTTCAATATTAGAACCTAATGCTGGATTGGAAGGCGAACAAAATAAAAGATTAAGCGGATACTATTTAATTTATGCAACGCAACATAATATCAATGGAACAAGTTTGGAAACAAATTTACAGCTTGTGAAGTTTGATTGGGAAACTGAAATATGATAAGTGGATCAGGTATTGGACAACCGCATTTCTTTATAGGAATTGTGGAAAATAATGTTGACGAATCTCGAGAAGGAAAGGTTCAAGTTCGTGCGTTCGGTATTCACGGTACACATTCTGATATTAAAACAAAAGATTTGCCTTGGGCATTATGTGCATCAGGTAATTACGATACCAATAATCCACCACCTCCATTAAATTCTTTTGTATATGGAATGTTTCTTGATGGAAGAAGTGCACAACATCCTTTAATACTTGGTTTAATTCCTGGAACATATAATAGTGAATTAGATCCTATAACTGATGGATATGGAGTTATTGCTGCTAAAGATGGTGATCTATTAGGTGGACCTTATGCTCCTAGAAACTTTAATGCTGCAGGTGGTCCTGATAGATTAGCCACAGGTGAAAAATTATTAGAGACTTATTTGTTATCAATGGCAGCCAATCGAGTTCACGACCAAAAGATTGCCAATGAAGACGAAACATGGGCTGAACCAAGTCCTGCATACGCAGCAAAATATCCTTACAATAAAGTAATTAAAACAGCAAGACATTCAATTGAAATAGACGATTCTCCTGGTGCAGAAAGAATCATGATTCATCACAACAGTGGTGCATATATTCAAATAGATGCAAAAGGAACAGTTGCCGAAAAAGCAACAGCAGATCGTTATGAGATTAATATTGGAACAAAACATGAATCATCGGGTCACAGTGTCGTAACGATTAATGGTAATGCTCATGTATACGTAAAAGGAAATAAGACCGAAGAAATAGAAGGTGATTACAGAATGCTTGTTCACGGCAATGCCGAGTTTGGTGTTGGCGGACAAATGAATCTAAATGGTGGAGATCAAGTTCAAATAAGAGGCGGTGATGTTAAGTTAGAAGCCAATGCAGGTATTATGACTGTATTTGGTAAAAAAGAAATTCAGTTTGAAGCAAGAAACCAATTAAACTTTGTTTCTAGGAATATTAAAAATACTGCATTATCTACTTACGATGTATATTGTAATAAAGCAGTTAAGTTATCATCTCCTGGTGATATCCATTTAGCTGCCTCTAATATTGTTAACCTAGCAAGTGGTCTAATTCCTCCATCACCTCTTTCAGGAGCTGTAGGGACACCTGGTTGGAGTTTAACAACACCAATAATGGCAATAACATCAGCGTTCGGAAGCTTTAGTGGTATATGGAATGCAGGAACATTAAATGGTGGAATCATTACTGGAACTGTTGGAAACTTTACTGCAGCAAATATAACTGGATTGAACTCAACCGCTGCAGTGTTTGGAACAGCGTCGGCTGTCAATTTAAATGCTGCAGCATATGTCGGACCTGTCGGAAGTACACCTGCGGTTGTTCCTCCTCCTACTATTGCTATACCAACATTACCTGCATTAGTACCTGCTGCTGTAAGTACACCTATCGCAGCACCATTGCCTGGGTTTACTTCAGGTTGGGCTTATCCTACAGGAAACAGTCCAACATTCTTTGCCGAAGTATTATCAAATCCATTTGGTGCTCTTATTGCCGATTTCTTACCTGTAGGTTTAGGAGCTTGGGGTATGACTTTATCTAAGATGCCTGAACCACCTAGCAAGTCAACATCAATTGTTCCTAAAGGATATTTTGCGATGGGATATGCTTCAGGAGTTCTTTCACCATTAGATGATACTGCATCATCAGGAGGTATTGTATAATGGCTGAAGCGTGTATTGATAGAAATGACCAAACGGTCCAGAATAAATTAGCTCTTAGTCCAAATCCTGTCACTGATATGCAAGGAAGATATACTCTTGCGCAAATTGACGCAGTTGTTGAAGAGATTGCTCAAAGTATTGTAAATGAAGCAGAAACTAATCCTCTTTCTATTGCGGTAAACAAATACGGAAATGTTTTATATGAAGCAACTGATTATTTAAATGGATTATTAAGACAAAGAATTGGAGATCTTGATAGTTATCCTGATTTATCAGGTAGATGGCAAAGAGGTAATATTTCTAATTTAGAACTATCAGATTTTTTACAGAATTATAATTATACTCCTTCAGGATTCATGAATGAAAATGATGTTCCTCGACTTGCTCGTAATTTAGATTCATATTATAAAAATGATTTCAGTACAAGTATCTTAGGTGGATTCTGTGATAGGTTTGATTCTCTTTTTGCTTCAATTGATGCATTCTTTGATCTAATTGGAGAAGTTGAAGAAATCGTAACAAAGATCTTTGACTTTGTTGAAAAGGTAAGAACATACGATGGTATACAAGATCTTACTGTTGCTGGTTTAATAGAAAAACTTATTGATGAAATAAAGGAAAAGATTGAAGAAGTTATTGATAGAATCTTTACTGAAGTACAAGATATAATAGACAACTTTGATCCTGCGGCTATTACAGAAGATTTTGAAACTTTTGTAGATAAATCGGTTGTGAAAGGTATTATGACCGCAAGAGAACAAATGTGCGCATTCTTTACCGATGAGAATAAGAAAACAGTAAAAGATAAAGTAAAAGGATTAATTGATTACGCCGTAAGTTTGTTTGAATCACCAGGTATTGAAGAAATTCAATTCCTCATTGCTCGTGTTTGTGCACTTGCTGGAAATATTGAAGCATTAATTAAAGATATCAATTCTCCTCTTGATAATTACACATCAAGATATACTACAATTGTTAGCCGACTCAAAAGAATTTCCAGAATAAACGAATCCTCTGCTATACGAGCTGGAGCCATAAGGTATTCTCCAACAGATCGTCAAGAGGTAATAAATAGATTAGAGGGTAGATGGACTGAGACAGGTGGAAATGTAATCACCAATACAGGAGAACCACCTCAAAATATAGCTCCAATTACGGCTGCAGATTATAGAGATCTTCCAAGATGCGGAGCGGTATTTAGAGGTAGTGATACAAGCTTTGGAGTGGAAGGAGAATCCTTTGACGAAAAAGAAGGTGATGGAATTTATGCTTACACAAGAGTTGATCTTGATGTTAAAGTATATTTAAAAAGAGTACAACAAGAAATCGGTTCTAAACTTATTATTACAAATGGGTGGGTAAGTAAAGCCTATAACAAAAAGAAAGAATGGGCAGAAGATAATTCACACCTAAGTGGAATGGTAGTTGATATTAAAAAAGATGGATTCGATGCTGAAAGATTTATTGAATTGGCATTTGCGAACGGATTTAAATATGTTAAAGAATATGACGAATTCATTCATTTAGACTTAAGAGAAATACTATAATGGCAATAGCAGATTACATATCACCAAAGGCAAAGAAAGTAAATCTTTATACGGACTTTCATAAAGATCTTACTATAAGTCCAGTGTCAAAAGATATTGCTTTGCTAAAAGATGAAGATGCTGTTAAAGATTCAATTAAAAATCTTATTTTAACCGACCGCGGTGAAAGACCTATGCAACCATACTTAGGTGGAAGCATAAGAGATATGCTTTTTGAAAATCTTACGCCAGGTACACTTAAACTTATTAAAGATAGAGTAACATCTACAATTGAAACATATGAACCAAGAGCAGAGTTATTAGATGTATATGTTTCAGGAGATTTAGATAACGGTAATGTTGTTGTAAGAATTATGTTCTATATTAAAAACGAACAGCAACCGATTAACTTAGATGTTATATTAAAAAGGAATAGATAGAGATGGCAAATCCAAAAACACCGATTACCGAATTAGATTTCGCGGCAATTAAAGAACAGTTTAAAGTATATCTTCAAACACAAACTCAGTTTAAAGATTATAACTTTGAAGGTTCTAATATGTCAGCGTTGCTTGATGTACTTGCATTTAACAGTTATCAAAATAACTTTTATACAAACATGGCACTCAATGAAATGTTTCTTGATTCTGCCAATCTTAAAAACTCAATCGTTTCTCATGCAAAAGAATTAAACTATATTCCAAGATCACGTAAATCTGCAAAAGCAATTTTAAATTTGAGAATCGTAGACAATACCGAAACAGCATCTACAATTACAGTTCCACAATATTTTGCTCTATCTTCAAACTATCAAGGTGAAAGTTATAACTTCATTACCAATCAATCATACACAGCAAGAAGAACTGCTCCTGGTGTATATGAAGTACAAAATGTAGAATTCTTTGAAGGAGAAATATTATCAAGTTTCCAAAGAGAAGGATTTATTGTTGATGCCGACGGTGTATTAAGAGTATATTTAACAAACAACGAAGTAGATACCGATTCCATTGTTGTATATGTTGACGCCGAAGCAACCGATGATGCAAATGTATTCACAAGAGCAAATACTATTTTCGGTGTTAAGCCTGATGATAAAGTATTTTATTTAGAACCATATCTCGATGATCGTTATTCAATTTACTTTGGTAAGAATCAGTTCGGTTTACAACCTGAAGAATTTGAAGATGTAAGAGTAAGATATAGAATCTGTTCAGGTGCAGAACCAAATGGAGCCGATACTTTTGGTTCAGGCACAATTGGAGATAATGCAACTGTATCAGCAACAACAGTTGTAGCAGCTGCAGGTGGTGCTGAAAGAGAATCAATGGAATCTATTCGATACTTTGCTCCTAAAGCATTACAGGTTCAAGAAAGAGCAGTCACAACAAAAGATTACGAAGTATTATTACAACAAGCATTCCCTGAAATTTCTGCGGTCTCTGCTTACGGTGGAGAACAACTTGACCCACCTCAATTTGGAAGAGTTGCGATTTCAGTTTTCTTAAATGATAATACAGAAATCATTTCTTCAACATTATCTAATTCTTATATTGCATATTTAAAAGAAAGAGCGCCATTAGGTATCGAACCTATATTCATTGCGACCGAATACTTATATGCTGATATGGTTGTGAATGTAACTTACAGTAAAAAGAATACAGAAAAATCTGCGTCAGATTTAGAAAAAATGGTTAGGGATGCAATTACAAAATATTCCGACGAAAATCTTGAAGGATTTAATAAAACTTTACGACTATCTAAACTGTCAGGTAAAATTGATGATTTAGATGTAGGTATTGAAAGTAATGAAATTTCAGTTGCTCCAATTATCGAGTATACTCCTCCATTAAACTTTAATACTAATCCTTCATTTAGATTTGAAACTGAACTTACGAAACCATATCCTTATAGAAGTGCAAATGGTTTCACAGATTATAAACCTGCGATTAAATCAACTACATTTGATGTTGATGGAACTTGTGTATTTTTACAAGATGATGGTAAAGGTAATATTATGACCATCACTGATGAGATTATTAATCCACAAATTATTAATCCAACCGCAGGAACAGTCGATTATGTTAAAGGAGAAGTTAAATTAACCAACTTTAAAGTCGAGAATTTTACTGGTTCAGCAATTAAGATTATGGCAAAAACTAAAGTTGATGATGTTAAAGCTCCACAAGGTAGAGTGTTTATTATAAGAGACGTTGATGTTAAAATTTATATGAATTTAGACGAAGCTACTAAAACTACAACATCATCTACAGGAACAACAACAGCATCTTATTAAGAGAGAAGAAACATGCCTCAGGGTGAAATAGAAAAAAATATATCGCTTTTTATTGAGCGTCAATTCCCTGCGATTTATCGGGAAGATGGTCCTGAGCTTGTTCAATTAGTTAAGGATTATTATAAATGGTCTGAAACTCAAGAAAATCAACATATCTATCAGCAAAGAAGATTTTTTGAAACTAAAGATATAGATACTACATTGGAGAGTATGATTATATTCTTCAAGAAAAAGTTTCTTGCCGATCTTCCACTTAAATCTGATATCATTAAATTCATTATTAAAAATATCCTTGACTTATATAGGTCAAAAGGTACTGCTCGTGGTATAGAATTATTCTTTGCCATTTTCTATCAAGAACATGAAATTGAAATTGTATATCCTTCTGAAAAGATGGCAAGAGTTTCAGACTCTGAATGGAAACAAGGTGTTTATTTACAAATGTTTCCAAACAATAATCAATTCTTTTCAAAGTCAGGAAAAGAATATTCATATTTCGATTTATTATCTCGTAACATTACAGGTGCTTTCTCCGGAGCAAAAGCATCAGTTCGTTCAGTTAACTTCTTTATCTTAAACGGTATTAAAACTGCTGTTGTATACCTTGATGGTATTAAAGGAAACTTTGAAAAGTTTGAAGATATCACAACAAAAATAAACGGTGAAGTTGTTGGCTTTGGTAAAGTAAATGGTTCATTATCTGGATTTATAGTTGACAGTGCTGCCAAAGGAATGACAGGAAGATCTGTTGGTGAGATCCTTGATGTTAGGCAAAAAGATGGAAATTCTGGTAAAGCAATCGTTACTGCATTATCTGATGAAAGCACAGGAAGAATTAATTATACTTTACTTGATGGCGGTTATGGTTATACTATTGACAACACAAGGTTATTGGTTTCTAATCAATCTCTTATTTTTAATAATGAAGATTTAAATTATATCGTTGGAGAAACAGTTGAAGATCAGGCTGGTAATTCTGGTACTGTGATCGGACAAAATGAAAGTTCTGCTGGATTTAAAATGGATTCAGGAGAAGCATTTACTATTGCTAGTATAATAACAACTGTAAGACCAAATGATGCACAAGGAAATCCTGTCCCACAATTTGTAATTACTGTAAATTCACAAGGTAATCAACTTACAGTTAAAAATGAATCTTCTCCAGGTTTATTATATCCTGACACAGCATCTACAGACGATGTAATAGTTACAGGATTAACCGATACATCAATCGCAAATGTTATAACCGATGTTATAACTCCACATTTATCAACAGTTTTAAATATTGCTGATTATGAAGTTAATGCTCCGTTCTCAGGTACCGCTTCTCCAGTTAATTTAAGTACTCCATTAGATGAAGCATTTGATATTCAATCTTTAACTATTGGTAGTATTACTGGATTTTCAAATATTAACCCAGGCGGTGATTATAAGAATGATGTATTCGCAATTGCTCAAGATTCTGTGTTTAAAAACTTTCAAAGAAAAAATCAAGTTATTCAATTTACTGATGCAGGAGACGCTGGTAGTTTTTCAATTGGAGATAGAATTCAAGGTGTAAGCACTGGCATTAAAGGTGTTGTTAAAAGTATTAATCAGGATGCAGGAAGTATTACCGTCACTCCATTTGATTATAATGGATTTGACGGAGAAGATATAAGATTTGAAGGTTCTCCAGAACCAACACTTGAAGTTTCTGCTGTAGAGACAGATTATTTAAATTCTCCAAACATGGGAGATAATGCTGTTATTGATGCTGAGACGGAATTTGCTGTAGGAAGAGTTTCAGAAGTAGCAATATTAGCTTCAGGATTTGGATATGTTGATTATGAAACAGACCCAGTTGACTTTGCGACAGGAAAAGGCGAATTAAGAGATGCAAATAATGATATCGTTAGTGTCGGATGGATTGAAGCAAAGAAACAAGGTGTTACATCAGGATATTGGGCAGGAGAAAATTCTCACTTAAGTGGTTTTAGAATACAGCCAGGACAAACAGCAAACACAACATTAGAATATTATGATTCAGGTTCAAGAATTCAAGATAGTGATTTTTATCAAGAGTATTCTTATCAAATTAAATCAACATTGCCGTTAGGAGAATACGAAAAATTATTAAAAGAAAATGTTCACCTAGCAGGTACAAAACTATTTGGTGACTTTACATTTAAAGCTTATGTTGGTTCAACAATGAAACCACGATTCTTAAGAATGTTCAATGATGATGGAACAGGTTCACCATTTGACCTAGCTGACATTACAGCATTAAGAGCCTCAGTCACTAATTATACAGCAGATAGTACTTATGTATCAGCGGATCATGAACCAGGAGGTGCTGGTGGATTAACACTAAGTACAAGTTCAGTAACTGATTTAACGATTACTAGAAATTGGAGTCAAGGCTTCCACGATTATGACGTGACAATACAAATGCCTACACAAGGTTCTGCTCCTTACCCAGTTGCTATTTTATTACATGAAAACGGTGGAACTGGTGCAGGAATGGTTTCTCAATTCGCCTCTTCATTACCAGGACATATATTAATCGGTGTTGATGGATTTACTAATTCATGGAATATTGCTAATGAAATATCAAAAGGTCCTGATATATCAGTATTAGACGAATTAATTGATATGTTAAAAATATATAATAATGTTGATGATACCAAGATTCGTATTATTGGTGAAGGCAACGGTGGTGCACTTGCATTAAGAGCCGCAATTGAACTTGGTGATACTTCTATTGATACAGTTATAAGTATGCTATCACAAGCCCACACAGAACAATACAGAAACAATAACTTCTATTATCCGTCTAATCATGAGCTTACAGGTGGAAGTAATACAAACTTAGGTTACGATTATATTAAATCACCAATACCTCAAAGAAAAATAGTTTGTATGAATGGTACTCAAGATTCAACAGTACCATACACAGGAGGTATTGTTTCAGGTGTAACATATATTTCAGCACAAGACAGTGTATTTAGATTTGCTCAAGCTCAAGGTTATTTAGGAAATCAAATCTTAGGCGGAGCAACTTATGGAACAAATAGTTTAATTGTTGACTATAACAATGTAATATTCTTAAAGGATGCTGTTGCACATACTGTATCAGCTGATATGCTTTATTTAGTTAATAAGTACCTTGAGAACAATTACGATATAACATATTAGGTATAAATAACAAAAACCAAAATTTTTAGGAAAGAATAGCAATGGCCAAGCAAATTATTAATATCGGTGCATCTGCAAATGACGGAACAGGTGATCCGTTAAGAAACGCATTCGATAAAACAAACGATAACTTTAATGAGTTATACCTTGCTTTAGGCGGAGCATCGAGTGCAACAAATTTATTTGACACTAACGGTGCTTTTGACTTAGTCGGTAAACCTCATAAGATTACATTTTATTACGATACTGAAGCCGCATTACTTCAGGTAAACCCAGCAACTTATCATGGAGCAATAGGACATGCTCATGATACAGGAGCTTTATATTACGCTCACGGAAGTTGGAGAAAATTATTATCTGACACTTCAGGCGGTTCTATTACTAATTACACAGACCCACTTAACGCATTTGTATATTCGGCCAATATTACAAATAGTGAACAAGCAGGTTATGTTCTTGGTACAAGTGCAAACGGAAGCTATTCTTGGATAGCAGGTGGTGGTTCTTCGTTTACCACTACAGATGTTGACAATCATCTTAATTCAGGTTCAGCCCAAACTAATGAAGTGTTAAGTTGGGATGGTTCTGATTATGCTTGGGTATCTGCCGGCGGCGGCAGTAGTTATACTGATAGCGACGTCAATGCTCACTTGAATGTATCAGGTGCAGGAAGTAACGAAGTATTACAATGGAGCGGTTCAGATTATCAATGGGCTGCTTTACCAACTGGGTTTACAACAGGTGCTGTTGATGCTCACCTAAATACTGGTTCAGCTTCAGCAAGTCAATTATTAAGTTGGGATGGTTCTGATTATGCTTGGGTATCTGCAGGTGGTGGTAGTGGTTATACTGACAGTGATGTAAATGCTCACTTAAATACTTCTACTGCTTCTAGCGGAGAAGTTCTAAGTTGGGATGGTTCTGATTATGACTGGGTTACTGTTTCATCATACACAAATTCTAATGTAGACGCTCATATAAACACCAGCACTGCAGCTAATAATGAAGTACTAAGTTGGAATGGAACTGACTACGAGTGGGTAGCTCAAAGTGGCGGAGGCGGCGGTCTTCAAACAAGAACAACAAAATCTATCGCAACAAGTTCTATTTCTGATGGTGTAAAAGTTGATACAGCAATAGATGGATTCGCAAGTTTTGGTTTAATGAAGATTGAAACTTCTCATGCTGCTTGGGTAAGACTATATGTTGATACTGCTTCAAGAACGGCTGATGCTTCAAGATTAGAAACAACAGATCCTTCTCCTGATGCAGGTGTTATTGCTGAAGTAATTACAACAGGTGCTGAAACTATTAAGTTCGGTCCTGGTGTATTAGGTTGGTTAGATTCAGGAACATCTATTCCTGTTTCAATTACAAATAAATCCGGTGGCCAGGCCGCAATAACAGTCACATTAACTGTATTAGAATTAGAGGCTTAATTTAATGAAGGAATATATTGTCACTCTTCATAATAAAGAAGACCTAGAAGATTTCTATAATGATATGGAAACTCCTGGCGGTGACCTTTATATTCCTGATAGAGCAGTTGATTTAACATTAAGAAGAGCAATAAGTCGTAATACTTATTATATGTTAACTCCTGAAGAAGCGGAACAATTAAAAGAAGATCCGAGAGTGTGGGATGTTTCCCCAAAAGATTTAATAGATTTAATTGAATGGAAACCAACAGGTTATTCGGATTCAGGTAACTTTGTTAGAAATAGTAGTTCTTTCCCATCTTCTTCTGAAAAAAATTGGGGAATGTTAAGACATAATGTTACGAATAACATTGATGGAAATTGGGGCGCTGATAGTGTTTCTACTAAATCAGGATCATTCACAATTACGGCATCAGGAAAAAATGTTGATGTATTAATTGTTGATGGAAGTATTACAACTGCTGCAGCAAATCATCCTGAATTCGCAGTAAATCCAGATGGCAGCGGTGGAACAAGAGTTCAATTCTTTAATTGGTTCTCTCTTACAAATCAATTAGGATTTGGGTCGAATGGAAATTATGATTATACTACGGTAGGATCATCCTCTGATACTGCTCACGGGTGCCATGTTACTGGAACAGTCGCAGGTAATACCTTAGGTTGGGCAAGGGATGCAAATATTTACAGTTTAGAATTTTATTATTCAGGCGCCGTAAACTATGGTGGTGTTCTCACTCAGGACACAATGTGGGATTATATTCGTGAATGGCATAATACCAAACCAATTAATACAGCAACAGGTCGACGAAATCCTACAGTAAGCAATCATAGTTATGGTGGTACATATACAAAAGATTCATTAATTACAAATGGACCTTATGATAGCATAGGAGCAATGAATTTTAGAGGTACATTGTATAATCCTCTTGGCGATTTTAGTAGAGGTTTAAATGATGCTGAATTAGAAGAAAGAGGTATTAATGTACCAGGAAATGGTGATTGGGAAATTAGTGCATATTATACTTCTTTCATAGCCGACATTCAAGATGCAATAGCTGACGGGATTATTGTAGTATGTGCTTCAGGAAATCATTATCAAAAAGTAACTTTATCAGGCGATCAAGATTATAATAATATTGCTTATTTAGAACAAAGCGGATCCATTGTATCTGCATTTAATACACACAGACCTGGAATTAGTGGAGGCGGAGCTGTTCCAGAAAGTATTGTAGTAGGGAATCTTGATGACCAATCCAATGATAGAAAAAGAGCTTCTTCAGTTTGTGGTGGTGCAGTTGATATACATGCAGCAGGATCTGGTATTGTGAGTTCAGTATATGGAACAGGGAATGTACAAGATAGTAGGAATGGAAGTTTTTGGCTATCAAAATATACTGGGACAAGTATGGCATCTCCACAAGTAACAGGTGTATTGGCGTTATTTGCTGAAAGTAATCCAAACTTAGTTCAATCAGATGCAGTTGCTTTTCTTACGAATATGGCAACAATGAATCAGATGTATGATACAGCAACTGACGATTGTACTGACTTTGAAAGCTTACAAGGTGCACCAAACAAAATTTTATATTGGAAAAATCAAAGACCTGAAACAGGAATGAGTTTTCCAAAACAAAATGCAAAAGCAAGACCTACATCAGGTCGAGCCTGGCCTAGACCAAGAATGAGAGTTAGAGGTTAGTCCAGTGGTAATAAATAAACAAATATACTCAAGAGCGATAGTAAGATTATGGCAGAAATCCTAACAAATAATTTTAAAAGTGATGTAAACAAAACTTTCATCATTGATGCAAAAGCGAATGAAGATTATTATATGTTTGTTTCTTCTATCGGAACATTCAATCCGGTAGATTCTGCCGTCTCACAAAATGAATTTTTAGAAAATACATTATTTGCCAAGAAGATTAAAAACGAAGATATTAATTTTATGATTAGATATTATCCTTGGCAAAGAGGAACAGTATATACTCAATACGATGATGCAGTCGATTTAACAGGAACAAACTTTTATGCAGTAGTTGGTCCTAATGATAATGATACCGGTGACTACCGAATTTATAAATGTTTGGATAACAACAACGGCGGAACTGCAGAATCGCCTCCTACATTTGATAATGCTAACTTAAATCAAATTTATGAAACGGCAGACGGTTATGTGTGGAAGTATATGTATCGTCTCACTACATTACAATTCGAGGGGTATAATGCATTAGGTTATATACCAATTGATCCTTCAGCAACGATTGAACCAGCGGAGGTTTCAGGCGGTGGAATATCAGATATAGAAGTAACAAATGCTGCTTCTAATCAAGGATATCAACAAAAATATGCTGTATTAGATTTTATCTTTGGAAGAACTGGTGGAATAAATGTTCACGGAGAAGTTTCTGTTAGAGTAGATCCTCTTGATACAACTTGGTCTTCAATTGATAACTATTATGTAGGACAATATCTTTATATCACAAACCCAAGTTCAAGTGTAACAAATTTATTCAGAATAGATTATTACAAATATAATACATCAACAGGTAAAGCAGAAATTAGAGTTGGACCAGAATTGTCAAATCCTAATAGAGGAAATGTTGAAGGTGCAACACAAGCCAATCCAGTAGTTATTACATCAACCGATCACGGTCTTTCTCAAAGACAACCTATTCGTTTTAAAGATGTAGGCGGTATGACAGAACTAAACGATGATGATGGAGATGGAAATCCAGTTTATTATGTTGATGTTATAGATACAAACAATTTTAGTTTAAAAACAGATACTTCTTTATCATCAGGTCTAGACGGTTCAGGATTTGGAGCATTTACTTCAGGCGGAACTTGGGAAGCAGATAAAGACTTAGTTACAGCAGGTGTTAAGACACAAGGACCTGCAGATATTATACCAAGAATTGATATTAAAGGTGATGGAGTTGGTGCAGTTGCGATTCCTGTTATTGACGAAGATCGAATTGCATCTGTTACTGTTTTGAATGCAGGTTCAGGATATAATAATGTAATTGCAGAAGTTGTAGATCCAATTGTAGATTTTAATCCTGACGATGATAACTCAACGGATGTAAGAGCAGTCATAAGACCTATAATTGAACCTAAAGGCGGTCATGCATACAATCTTATTGATGAATTAAAATGTAAACACTTTTCAATGTATGCATATATTACAGCAGATGATAATACAAATATAGGTGATGTAAATACATATGGGTCATTAGGAATTGTAAGAACTCCGTCCTTTAGGGATGTTGGTGCAGGTACATGGAGAAGCGGTCAAGCAAACACTGCTTTAATTCCTGATATATTTGATAACAGAATAGCAATTACAACGGATGATTGGCAAAGTGTAACAGCAAACAGTATTGTGACTCAAGTAGATGGAAGTAATCAGATTACATTTACAGCACAAGTACATGAAATTGACGACACAGCAAACACAATTTATTTGGCTGAATACATGGGTCCATATCAAAATAATAAGCTTGTAGGTAACGGAGATACATCTTTTAACCCTAATCTTGATATTGTATCAGATACAGGTCAGAGAATCACAATAAATAATCCTGTAGACGATAATATTGTGTATTCAGATTATATACAAAGAACAGGTGAAGTATACTTCATGGAAGACTTCTTCCCATTAGCAAGAACAGACCTATCAAGAGAAGAATTTAAGTTTGTATTGGAATTTTAAGGAACGTAAGCAAAAATGCCTATTAATAAAAATTTAAATATTGCCCCATACTTCGATGATTACGATGTTGAAAAGCAGTTTTATCGAGTTATGTTCAAACCTGGTTATGCTATTCAGGCAAGAGAGCTTACTCAATTACAATCAATGCTTCAAAATCAAGTCGAGCAGTTTGGTGATAATATTTTCAAAGAAGGTTCAATTGTTAAGGGATGTAACTTTACAGAACTTGATGATCTTAAATATGTAAAAGTAAATGACGGTCCTGTTGGATTTAATGCACTTGCATATATTAGTGGACCTGGTGTAGAACCTATTCAAGGACAAGATGTTGAAGTTGATTATGTTTACGAACTTGTTGGTCAATCGACAGGTTTAAGAGCAGAGATTGTTCAAGCTTCAGTTGGTTTCCAAACAAGACCACCAGATTTAAACACTTTTTATATTAACTATTTAAATACTGTTCCATCAGCAAAAGAATTCCAGGCTGGTGAAAACCTAATTATTAATAAGCATAAGTACTTAAGAGGAACGACCACAGGTACTCTTGCATCCGAAGTTGTATTATCACAAGGTCTTGCTGTTAGTACAGGAGTTAGTACACCACATGTTGGTAAGTCTTTTGGTATTGAATCTGCTCCAGGTATTATATTTCAAAAAGGACACTTTATCTTTGTTGCAGAGCAAAGAATTGTAGTTGAAAAATATTCCGACCAACCCGACGAAAAATCTGTTGGTTATTCAGTAAGCGAATCTTTAATAAGTGCATTACAAGATGCATCATTATACGATAATGCAAACGGTTCTAAAAATGAAAATGCTCCGGGTGCAGACAGATTAAAGCTTGTACCTAATTTAACAGTTTTAGCTACTGCTGATGCAAAAGCAGACGAGAGTTTCTTTACATTAGTTCGTTATCAAAATGGTAATGCAATTACTGTCCGTGATGTTTCTCAATACAATGTATTAGGTGAGGAACTTGCTCGAAGAACATACGAAGAATCAGGCAATTACATTTTACAACAATTCCCATTAAGCACAGACGATCGTGTTCCTTCAGGAGCTGCTAACTCTGAGGTTCAAGTTATTGTAGGACAAGGTGTTGCTTATGTTAAAGGTTATCGAGTAGAAAATTCTGGTGAGCGTTCATTCACAATTGACCAAATTTCATCAACAGAAGAAATATTCAATCAAAATGTTTCTATGGAATATGGAAACTATGTTGAAGTTTTAGGCGGAGGTAATCCTGGTACAGGTTGGAATGGAAGATTAGATTTAGATATTACTGGTACTGCTAATGCACAAACAGCAGCTAATGCTAATATGGGTAGTGTTACTATTCAAAACCTAACACCTGAAAGAATTTATTTACATTCATCTATGTATACTGGTGCGTATGCAATGTCAGATTTAGATAGAATTTCTGATGGTAATGGATATGTTCAAATTAAGCAAACATCAGGCGGCGCACCTTTACTTAAAGAAACAAATAAAAAGGCATTAATTTTTGATACAGGTCTTAATGGATTATTCGCAACAAGTAATACACTTATTCCTGTAAGAGCTCAAGTATCCGCAACTCATACAAGTGGATCTATTACAATTACAGCAAACCCAGGAGAAGATTTCAATTGTCTTAATGATGATATATTGGTTGTTGATAATTCTTCAGTTCAGTGGCCTGCTACATATACTACTTCATTAAACAATTCACAACTTAATATTAACATTGACCCAAGTGCTGCTGCAGGTGTTACTGTTTATTATAATAAAAGATTAATTGGTTCAACCGCTGGTGTTGATCCATACAACAAAACAGTAAGAGAGCCTTGGATTAGATTCGTTTGGAATAATGCTAAAACAAAATACAGCTTAGGTTTTCCTGATGTCTTTGATATTATTTACATCGAAGATTCAAGTGGTAATGACGTCACAAGTAGTTTCAGATTAAAAAGAAACCAAAAAGATACTTATTACGATATATCATATTTAGAATATATTGAAGGTCGACCTATACCAACAGGTACTTGTTCTGTTCACTTAAAAGTATTTGAAGTTAATACATCAACTGGTGATTATTTCTTTACTATTAACAGTTATCCAAATACATTAAGCAGATACGATATTCCTTCTTATGTATCTTCTACAGGTAAAGTTTATAACTTAAGAGAATGTTTTGATTTTAGAGCATATATTGATAAAGATAGTAATGCAAATTATAATGCTTCAACTGCAGGCTCTGCTCCAATAATTTCACAAACGGTTGGACAATATCCTTTATCATTTACTAATTTAGGAGCTCCATTAATTCCTGCTGCTCAACAATCATTACAAACAGACATAGAATACTACCTAACAAGAATTGATACTATTGCCTGTGATTCATACGGAGAAATCAGTTTAATTAAAGGTGAAGAAGAAAGATACGCGGTTCCACCAAAACTAGGAAATGACAAATTAGCAATTGCCGAAGTTGAAGTTCCTACATATCCTGCATTATCTAAGAAACAAGCTGATGTTCTTCGTAAGAGAGAATATGCTGTTAAGCCAAGAGCAACAGGTATTAAGAATTACACAATGAAAGATCTTCATTCTTTAGAGAAGAAGATTGATAACATGGCTTATTATATTTCATTAAATCAATTAGAGTCTGATACATCAAATTTAATTATCAGAGATGAAAATGGATTAAACAGATTTAAGAATGGGTTTGTCGTAGATCCATTTAACGATTTAACGTTGGCTGAAATTACACATCCACAATTTAGTTCAGCAGTTCCGTTTAATCAAAAGATTTTAACTCCGTCATTAAAAACATTTGCATTAGATTTGATTTATGAATCTTCAACAGGTTCTTCTGTATTCCCAAGCACTGATGATGCTAAAGCTGCAACCATTGGAAGAAATCAAAACGTAGATATTATTGAGCAACCTTATGCTTCTAATTTTAGAAACTGTGTTTCTAACTTCTATAAGTACATAGGTGATGGAGTTATTTCTCCACCTTATGATGCGGCTTATGATACAACAGTTAATCCTGCTACGATTGATATTGATCTAACAACTCCTTTCCAAGATTTTGTTGATGATATTCAGCAATTCATTCCAATGACTGATACAACAGTAACTACACAAATTACTGATGATCGTTGGGTAAGAAGATTTGGTAATAGAGGAGCAAGAACAGAAGTAGATACCATCACAACAAGAACAAGTGAAATCAGTATTGATGGTTCAACAACAACCGAACAATTTGTTGGAGAATTTGTTTCTGACTTTAGATTCCAACCATTTATGGCAGGAAGAGATATTAAAGTTTATATGTCAGGATTAAGACCTAATCAAAGACATTACTTCTTCTTTGATGGTGTTGATGTAAATGCTCATGTATTACCAGGTTCACCAACAGCAGATTCAGTCGGAGACGTTCAAAGATACGGAGAAAAAGGCGATGCGGTTGAAACAGATGGAAACGGCGTATTAAGAGCCGTATTTGCTTTACCACCAGAAACATTCTATGTTGGTGATAGAGTATTAGAAATCGTTGACGTAAATCAGTATGCAAGTATTGAATCCGCTTCTACTTCAAAAGGATTCATTACATATAGAGCATATAATTTCAGTGTTGAAAAAACAGCACTAACAACTTCAACAAGATCTCCAAACTTTGATGTTAACACAACAGTTACCACAAGAAACGTTGCCCGACGTATTAGAGGTAGAGATCCACTTGCACAAACATTCTTTATTAAGAAAGGTATGGGTGCAGGTTCAAATTCAGTATACTTATCAGATATTGATATCTATTTTAAACGTAAGCCGTCTCAAACCACAGGCGGTGCTAATGCCAATGCTGCATTGAATGGAGTCACCGTTCAAATCAGAGAGGTAGTTAATGGTTATCCTACTAATCAAATACTTCCTTTCTCTGCAGTTCATAAACTGCCTTCACAGGTAAATGTATCAGACGATGCTTCCGCAGCAACAACATTTGCCTTTGAAGCGCCAGTTAGATTAGATGTTGAAAAAGAATATTGTGTTGTTATTCAACCTGATGCTTCGGATCCTAACTATCTTGTATTTACTTCTAAAGTCGGTGGTACAGATTTAACTCCAGGTGATACTCAAGGTTCAGCCATTGTTCAGGATTGGGGAGACGGTGTTCTATTTACCTCAACAAATAACTCTGCTTGGAAATCATATCAAGACGAAGATATTAAATTTACATTAAGAAGACATAACTTTAATTCTTCTACAGGTACCGTAAGATTAACAAATAATAAAAATGAATTCTTCTCTGTAGACAATATTACTGGAAGATTTAATGCTGGTGAACAAGTATACCAAGAAAAAGCATTAGATCCTAACACAAGTACAACAATCACAGTCGCAAATGCCAATAATGTAATTACAGGTACCGCGTTAACTGATACATATTCTGAAGGAGACTTCCTTAAGATCTCTGGTGGATCGCCTGTCGTTTCAGGTTTATTTAAGGTAGTGACAATTACAAATGCAGATACACTTGTTCTTGATAGACCATGGTTCTCAACCGGCGGTTCAGCAAATCATCTTCCTGTCGTGGTTGGTGATTTATGTTACTATGATTTAAGAAATCCATTTGAAATGTATTTAGAAAATTCATCAGTAACAACAACTCGTGTATTTGCCACAGGGTCAAATATTATTGGACTTGATAGTGGCTCAACCGCTAATCTATCGGCAATTAACAATATTAATTTAAGTTATGTTCAGCCGATGATTATGAGAGCAAATGATTCAACTTCTAAAACAAATTTAACTGGAACCTTCGTTCCTCCAGCAGATGTTAATTCAACTTATCTATCGCAAATGAAGTTCAATGATAATAATCACTTTAGTCAACAAGGTGTTATTATTTACAGTATGTCTAATGATCCTTCAAGAACAAAGGTATTTAAATTAAATATTGGTCTTGAAAATGGATCTAACGTAACTTCAACACCATTTGTTGATATTGAATCTTCTAAGTTAATTGCGTATCAATATAAGATTACGAATGATCCAGCAACAACTGCAAAATATATTAGTAAAGTAATTGAATTGGCAGAAGATCTTGATGCAGAAGATTTCAATTTAATTCTTTCTGCTTATCGTCCAACCAATACAAATGTTAAAGTTTATATCAAAGCTCAAAATGCATATGACAATGATGAGTTTGATAATTTAGATTGGACAGAATTAGAATTATTTGAAGGTGTAGGTTCATATTCAACTGTTTCAAACCTAAATGATTACAGAGAATTTAAATATAGAATTGCTGCCGCTGATAAGACAGGTTCTTCACCTAGCGGTCCGTATGTATACAGCTCACAAGGCGGAACATTCGAAGGATTTAAGAGATTCCAAATTCGTATAGATTTATTATCACCAAACATTCATAGTGCACCTACACTTAAAGATTATCGTGGAATTGCATTGACATAGGATATGAGTTATGAGTAATACTTTAAATAGAGATCAATCTGGAGCAATCGTTAGTACAGATGCAATTGCCTTAAATAAATATAAGGTAGAAAGAAACTTTTATCGCAAGGTAGAAAGAATTCAACAAGATCTTGTAGATATTAAAAGAAGTATTGTTAACATTTACGAAAGAATAGAAAAATTGGAAGAAGAATAAAATGGCTCGAGATATAGGGGAAATTAATACATCGCAAACCTTTCAAAACTGGTTTGATAAAACTAATGATCTCGTTGAAGAATTAAGGGATAATATTATGACTGCCACAACAAGTGGTGAGTCAACGACTGGTAATGCAACTTTAGTTGGAACCTTTACAGGTACTAATGTTGTTGCTAGTACTTTATTATCATCCGATGATATTAGTTCTGCTTCAGGCGGTGTAATTAATTTTCAAGATCCAATTCAAATTACAGGTACTTCAGCCACAACTGCAACATTCTTGTTCTCAGGAACAGGTGGGCAAACAAGATACACAGATGGAAATTTATCTTGGGATGTTGGATTAGAAAGTTCTAACCCAGGCAATTTTATTATTGATACTGGAACCGGCCAAAATAAATTTCAATTATCAGTCGCAGGAACTTTAACAGTTCCTGATGCAGTTGTAACTGGTTCTTTAACTGTCGGAAGCTTGTCAATTGGTGCTGGTGGTGCAGGTTTAAATACAGATGATATTACTGAAGGCTCAACAAATTTATATTATACCGATGCTAGAGCAAGAGGTGCTTTCTCAGGCGGAGACGGTATTAATATCGCAAGTGATGGAACAATTTCATTTGACGGTGAAGGTAAATTAACCACTTATGAAGGTGATGAATTTAGATTAGCAGGTTCTGTTGATGTAGGAAACGGTTTAAAATCTTATTTAACAGGTGGTTTATCGGTTGGTGTACCTTTTGGACAATTAAGGTCTAATTGGGCAAGTAATACTTATGATGTGTTAACTTGGTACCCAGCCGGAATTTCAGTTAATGGTTACGGTTATTTCACAACTGATATACAAACAAATGGTGGTGACATTGTCGTTAAGACAGGTTCAACTATCAAAGCATATATGGACCAAAATGGTAATGGTTACTTTACAGGTGATGTAACATCAAATGGATCTGCATCAGACGAAAGATTAAAAGAAAATATCGTTCCTCTCGACAAAGGATTAGGAACAGTAGAACAAATTAAGACATATAAATTTAATTATAAAGATAGACCTGAAGATACATTACCAGGTGTAATTGCACAAGAGATTGAAAAAGTTTTACCGGAAGTAGTTTATGATATTGAAATGGAAGATGGTGTTTACAAAGCTGTAAGATACCAACAAATTGTGCCAGTACTTATTGAGGCAATTAAAGAATTGAGTGATAAGGTAAAAGATTTAGAAAACCGCCTCTAAACGACGAATAAATTAAGATTGGTCTTATAAATATAAGTAATACCAAAGGGAAAAGTTAAATGGCAAAAATTTCAGAACTAGGTTCCATTACCGGTGCAAATACCAGGTCGGAAGACCTGCTTGTCATAGTCAACCTTGTTCAGGGTGATGACGGTACTAAGAACATTACTAGAAAAGAATTAGTTGAAGCAATTCAATATGAAATCTTTTCTAGGATCACAATTACTGGAGGATCAATCTCCGGTGTGGTCATGCGAGATTCACGCCTCGATAATGTAGAAATTGATAACTCTGAAATTGAAGATACTGATTTCTTACGTGGTACAATAGCTGATACCAGAATATTTGATTCTACAGCAAACAACATCACAATGACATATAGTAGTTTCAATTTTGGAACACTACTTAATTCTACTGCCAACAATATTACAATCACATCATCTTCTTTTGCTGATGGTACTGGTAATAATAACATTTTCAACAATACAACACTACTTGATGGTAGTGCTAATAATTTTGTCATTACCGATTCTTCAGCAAATAATATTACGATCACAGATTCAACTGCGAACAACATAATCATTACAAACTCTCAGTTCAACGAAGGAACTGGAAATAATGTTGTTCTAACTAATTCTATAATTGATAATTCTACATTCAGAGATGGCACTGTAAATAATTCAGTCATCGAGCAATCAGATTTTAACAACGGTGAATTAGCGGATTCAACAGGTACAAACATTCAGCTTGATGATTCTTCATTCGCTGATGGTACTATTTCAACATCAATTATTACTGATTCTGAATTCTTAGATGGTATAGCAAATAATGTTGCGATTACAGATTCAACATTCACAAGTGGTGATATCTTTGATAGCAATGCAAATAATGTTATCATTACAAATTCTCAGTTTAATGATGGTACAGGCAATAATGTAGTACTTACAAATTCAACTATTGACGATTCAGTATTTTCAGATGGTACTATTTCTAATACAACATTCACAGGTACCATGGATAATGTTGTTGCTACCAATATGCAAATCAGAAGTTCTAGTGCTGATGGTCTTGGTGCAAATAATTCAACATTTGAAAACGGTGGAATTTCTCAATCAACATTCTCGGGCGGTGTAATTGATACATCCAAGCTTGTTGACTTTGATATGGATCTTACCAAAGAGTTTGATCCACCTATGGATGATGAAAGTTATTTCGCAATTAAAAACGAAAAGACTGGTGATACAGAACAAATTAATTTCGGTCAATTATTTGATGAAATTTCTAGAAGAACATCTCAAGCATTAAAAATTCACGTTGATGCAGGTTCAGGTAATGATGATTGGCCTGGTTCACAAATGCAACCTGTTAGAACATTAGAAAAAGCATTTGAACTTTGTTTAGAAAAAGCAGGCGGTGAATTAAATCGTAACGCAATTAATAACTCCGTTCATATTTCTGTTGGACCTGGAACATATTATACAAAAGGTAATCTTGCACTACCAGATGATTGTTCAATGTCTTCAACAGCTGGACAATATGCAACTGTTATTGAACTTGAAAAAGGATACGAAAACAATAACGGTATTCTTGTAGGTTCAGGTTGTTATGTTCAAGGATTTGCATATCAGAATTTCCAAGTTGATAACTTTGATTACCCAGAAGGCGGATTTGCGATTGCATATCGTCCTGGTGCCAAGTTATTGCGTTCACCTTACTTAAGAGATAGTTCACAGTTATCAAACTTCTTACGTGCTGATGTTGAACCACCTCTTAATCCTTATAACTCAAAAGGTACTCTTGCTGACTTAGGTAGAGAATTTACTTTAACTAATATTTCAGATACTACCAAGTTTGCGATTGATGATGAAATTGTATTCTCATCAGGTGCAGTTGGTTTCGTATCTTATATTTCTGAAATTGCTTCAGATAGTAAAATTCATGTAAGGAACTTAAAGAACAATCAAGGTTTTGCTGTAGGAGATGTAATTACATCTGAATCCGGTGGTACTGCTACAATTTCCGCTATCGGAATTGACGACTTCCCTAACAGAGAGGTTGGTCGAGGCGGTGGTTGTGTACTTGCAGATAGAAGAGCACTCGATACAGATTCGTTATATACCTACGTATTATGTTTTGGTTTCACACCTCGTTCACAAAACGGTATCGGTTATGTGGCAAGAGACGGTGCTGGTGTTAACGGTATTGGTTCTCTATCCATCTTCGTTCGTTGCGCATTCTATGCATTGAACGGCGGTCAGATGACATTGAACAACTCAGGTACTCAGTTCGGTGATATTTCAATGAGAGCAAAAGGAACAACAGAATTCTTTGCTCCAAAATCAACAAATGCAACCATTATTGGTAATACAGTATTTGCTGATACTATTGATGACAATGCAGATGCAATCATTGATGATGTAGTTGAATACTTAACAGCAAATAGTGTAAACGGTGGATTAGGTTATAAAGAATACGATTCAGAAAAATGTTTAAGAGATGCAGGTATTGTTCTTGACGGTACAGGATACGATGTTGCTCTTGATACGAACTATTGGGGTAGATTGGCAGGTATTACTTATCGTTCTCCAATCTCATATGTTGTTCCTGGTGAACAGCTTGTAGAAACAAAAGGTGCATTAGAATATTTAAGAGATCAAACAAAGAATGTATTCGTTAGTGCTAATGCAGAAATTAATTCAAGAATTCAAACTTCTTTTGCTGAACTTCTAAACGTCTTAGAATACGGCGAAGAGAATATGAATGGAATTATATGGCAAGATACTTCCGTTGCACGTACCGCGGCCAGAACATTACTACAGGACAATAAATCATTCATTGCTGATGAACTAATTGATTGGATAGAAAACAATGATGAATTCTATGCATATGATTCAGCAAAATGTCGCAGAGATGTACAAGATTATATTTTACCTGCTGTTACTAACGATATGCAATTTGACACAAACTATAATGCTGTCACTGCAGGTCGTGCTTACTACATGGCAACAGCAGCCAAAGTTGTTCAGCAACAAAATAACGAAACTGTTGCTGCTTATAAGAGATTAAAGGACCAAGTAAATGAATTAATTGATGGTGATTCTTATCTTGCGTCTGAAAGATCAGATGAAGCATTTGAAGAAATTCTAACTATCTTAGAAAATTCAGGAACTCAATTTACACCAAGCAATGCAACTTATGATCCTTCCAATGGGTTATCAGTTATTACATTAGGTACAAGCAAAAACTTTACTCCAACTGATGTTGATTATGATCCTACAACTGGTATCATGACAGCAACAATTGGTTCTCACGAATTAACAACTGATGATCATATTTGGTTTAAACCAGAAGGAATCACATTTACATGTAACTCCGATGGCAATGTTACTCAATTAGCTGCACCTCAAGCTCATCATCCATATTATAACAAACCATGTCCTATTATTGGAGTGACAAGCAATACTATCACATTGAATGTTGGAGTTGGTGCAGGTGGAGTACATACATTTGTATCTTCTATAACAAATGCATTCCAATCAGGACACGGACTTGGTAAAGGTAGAAAAGTATTATTAAAACAAAACGGTTTAGTATTTACATGTTCATCTGATAATAATACAACAAGACATTCATATCCTCGACCTACTGATCCTGCTGCAGGATCGCCTATTGAAGTTATCGGTGCAACACCAAGTAAAATTGTAGTTAATGTTGGTCCTGGTTCAGGAGGAACTCATACATTTGTTGAAGCATTGCCTAATGCTGTTTCTGCATTGGGTTCTGACATTAGGTGGAGCGATTCAACTAGCATTTCAGCTGATAAGCGCAATGCAAGAAAGCAACTACAAAAGAACAGAGAATTCTTACAAGAATTAGTATTAGGTTATATTGATGAAAATTATTTCAGATATAATTCTGATAAGTGTAAGAGAGATATTGAAGAATATATTGTACCTGCAGTTGAAAGAGATATTCTAACAGGAACAAATTATAACGCAATTCAGACAGGTATTGCTTATCGTGCAGGAACCGTAGGAACTGATATTGTTCTTGATGATCAGTTATTAGAAACAACTGGTGCAATTAATAACTTAAAAGATAGACTTAAAATAAATGGCGGTCAATCAGGATTTACAGTAAGTAATGCTACTTACGACCCAGTAACTGGAATATTTACCGCAACTGTTGGTGCAGATCACGGACTTGTTGCTGGAGATTTTGTAAACTTTGTTGGTGAAGGTATTACATTTGAATGCGATTCACCTGCTGTTCAAATTTCGCACCCAAGACCAACTGATCCTTATTATGGAAAACCTGTTCCTATTACAAGCGTAACAGCAACAACGATCACAATGAATGTTGGAGATGCAGGCGGTTATACAGGTGCTCATACATTTGTATCAGCGGTCGCAAATGCAATTTATCCTTCAATGTTAAGAGGATTAAGTTATACTCCAACAACAGCAACTTACGATCCTGTAAATGGAAGGTTTGAAGCAACAATTGGTTCTCACGATATACAACCTGGTGATTATGTAGAATTTGCTCCAGAAAGTATTACTTGGACTTGTGATTCAGATGGTAATGTTACTCAATTGGCATCTCCTCAATCACATCACCCATATTATAACCATCCATGTCCAGTACATTCAGTTACATCAACAACTATTGTCTGTTATGTAGGACCAGGACAAGGCGGAGTACATACATTTGTATCTGCAACAGCCAATGCAATTTCTCATGTAATTGGTATTACAGATAATTCTTCTGAACATCGCTCAGATGAAGCATTTGATAAAATTGTTGGAATACTCAATAGTTCAAATAAAACTTATTCAACATCAACTGCCACTTACGACCCAGATACAGGATTATCTGTATTAACAATTGGCAGCCATGATTTACAACTTGGTGATGAAATTATCATTGCTCCAGAAAGTTTAACATTCACATGTGCTTCTGATGGTAATGCAACACAGCATACATACCCAACAACTACAATAACAAGTTTCACACCAACTGCAGCAACATACGATCCTTCAACAGGAATCTTTACTGCTACTATTGGTGCTCATAAATTAAAGGTTGGAGATTTTATTGAAATTGCTCAAGAGAGTATTGTATTCTCATGTGATTCTGATAACAATGCTACTGAACTTGCTGCACCACAACCACATCATCCTTTCTATAAGAAGAAGATTGCATTAACTGATGTCACTGGAACAACTATTACATGTAATGTTGGAACAGGTTCAGGTGGAGTACATACATTCGTATCGGCTGTATCTGGTGCAATTACAGGAGAAAGACAACATCCTGCATATAAGAAACCAGTTGTAGTTGCCGCTAAAACAGCAACAACAGTTACAGTTAATGTTGGTACAGGTGCAGGCGGAGCTCATACATTTGTATCAGCAACTCCAAACAATATTAAAACTGCCGAATACATTTCAACATATACACCAACCGCCGCAACTTATGATGCCGCAACCGGTGAATTTGTTGCTACTATCGGTCAACATAATTTGGTTGCTGGTGATTATATAGAGATCAAACCAGAATCTGTAGTATTTACTTGTGATTCAGACGGCAATGCAACAGAACATGCATATCCACAATCTCACCATCCTGCATATAAGACCCCTGTAAGGATTTTATCAGTAACCACCGATACAATAACAACAAATGTCGGAGTTGGTGCTGGTGGGACCCATACATTTGTTAGAGCAGATGTTGGAGCAATAGATTCAGATGCATTAGTATTTACAGATCCTGCATCTCATATTCAACATTATACACCAACAACAGCAACTTACGATCCAGTAACTGGAATCAGTGTCGTAACGATTCCAGGACATAACTTAACAACATCTGATTGGATTCAATTTGCTCCATACAGTTTCACATTCACATGTTCTTCAGATGGTAACGCAACAGAACATTCATACCCAAGAAAAGGTGATGGGAATTACAACACACCAATGCAAATTACAAATGTTGCTGGTGATGATATTACAGTTAATGTTGGGGTTGGCGCAGGTGGAGCTCATACATTCGTAACCGTAGAAAAACATGCTGTAACTAAACTAAGTTATAATTCTCAAGGTCAATACGCAAGAGAACAATTACAAGCTAACAAGGATTTCTTGGCTGCTGAAGTTAATGCATGGATTGACGATAACTACTTTGTATTTGATGGAGCAAAATGTTCAAGAGATACAGGTTTAATTCTTGATGCAGTACGAAGAGATGTTGCATCAGGTTCAAATTATCATGCGGTATTTAACGGTCTATCATATAGATTAGGCGGAGCTGGTGCTCAATTAGTTTATCAAACTCAATTGACAGAAACTGTTGCTGCTATTAATTACTTAAAAGATAAAGCTGCAGCTGAATCAGCAATTACAGGAACTGCCTTAACAAGATCAAATGCAGCATTTGATGAAATCATTGATATTTTACAAAACAGTGAAACTGCTGCAGATGCCATATCGTTCGGATCTAACTCTGTATCTGCTAATCATACTATTGCACGACAGATATTACAATTAAACAAAGCATTCATGCAAGCAGAAGTAACTGCCTTTATTGCACAACAATTCCCAACATTAACTTATGATGTTGCTAAATGTGAAAGAGATACAGGATATCTTGTTGATGCAATATCTTGGGACATTCAACATGGTTCTAATACAGCTGCTGTTAACTTCGCAAGAATGTATTACGACAATGCAATTGCCGTATTACCTGAAGAACAAATTTTACCAACAGCAAAAACTTGGGAACATATCGCAAATGTTGCTTATGACATTGTAAGGGATGTTGCAGTTACACCAACAACAGGTAATGGTGCTTCACAAAATCAATCATTAACTGATGCAGGTCTTGAAGTTGGAGAATCTGTAAGAGCAGGAATTAATATTACAACTCAAGTTATTAGAGATAAAAATAGAGACCATTTACCTGCATACATTGAACCTATTGTTGAAACAGGAATGGAATCTGCTGTAAGTGTTCTTGATGGTATTACAGAAAATCTTCAGTTATCAGTTATAGATTACTTAAGACAAGAACATAACGGATTGCCTTATAGCAAAGCAAAATGTACAAGAGATGTTGGATTAATTGTTGATGCGGTATCAAGAGATATTGAATACGGCGGAAATGAAAATACTGTTGAAATCTTTGAGTATTACTTCAAGAGATTCAATACAACATCAGCCGATTACGAACAATTAAGATCTACTAACGTATTGCCGGTTGAGGTAAGAGGACAATTTAAAACATTATCTGAATACCAAGATACTGCTAATGTATCAGGTTTAAGAGAAGCAATTAATACTCTACCTTATGAACAACGCATTCCAACTAAATTGGCATTTGCTCATTTAGCAGATGTTGCTGAAAAGATTGTTAAAGAAGTTGCTCATACACCTACAAGTGGTAATGCATTAACTCAAGATACAACAGGTACACCTGCTGATGTGGCAACTGGTACTGCTGTTCATGATTTAATTAATTCAATTGCTGAATTAGTTGACAATGTTAATATTGAAGAGGCTGAAATGCCTACAGTTGTTAAAGCAACCTTTGATCCTAACAGAACATTGGCAAGAAAACAATTACAAAGAAATAGACAGTTTATTATTGAAGAAGTAAATGGATATATTCATGATCGTTGGTTTGCATTTGATGGAGATCTATGTAAGAGAGATATCGGTCTTATCTTAGATGCAGTTGCTAATGATGTATTAACAGGTTCTAACTTTAATTCAATATTCAACGGTCTTGCTTATAGGGCTGGAACAACAAGTACAGATTCAGTCATTAATGAAGAATTATCAGAAACAGTTAAAGCAATAGAATACACAAGAGATCTTGCTGTTGCCGCAGTTACTGATGCTGCTATGAAACAAAGAACATTAGATTCATTTAATGAAATCATTGATATTATGACTAACGGTTCTGCGGCTGCTGATGTAATTGATTATACAGCGGTATCACCAAGCTTCAATAGACTTAATGCAAGAAACCAATTACAAAACAACAGAACATTCTTAATTGCTGAAATGACAGCATGGCTTGCAGCAAATAGACCATCATTAACATATGATGTTGCTAAATGTGAAAGAGATGTTGGTTACTTAATTGATGCGGTTTCGTTTGATATTCAAATGGGTGGAAACTTTGCTACCATTAATGACGCAAGGTTATATTTTGAAAATGCGGTGGATTCAGTATTACCTGTAGATCAAAGACAACCTACAGCTGATGCATTTGCTCATATTGCCGCTTGCGCTGAATTAATTTGTTTAGATACAGATATCGGTGGATTGAAATCAGTAGGCAACGCTGAAACTCAAAACTTTACTGCAGGTTCAGCAGGAGCAGCAACGGCTGCTGAAGTAGAATCATTAATTAATATTGTTGCTAATTCAATTGTGAATAATACATTATTAATGAATCCTGTTAAAGAAGGACCTAATGCAAGTTCATTCAATGCAGTTAATGCTGGTGCTTATAATCAAATCCTTGGAATTAAAACAACAGCTCAAGATGGTGTAATTAGTCATCTATCTAAATTCTTCGAAGTATTACCATATAACGAAGCAAAATGCAAGAGAGATGTTGGTTATATCGTCGATGCAATTTCACATGATATTCAATACGGTGGAAATGCTGCAACCGTAAATACTGTTAATATGTATTTCACAAACGGTATTAATACAGGATTACCAATTGAGCAAAGATTAAAAACAAAAGATGCATATTTACACCTAGCAAAAATTGTGGAACATGTTGTTGGTGCTAAATCAATTACAACAACTGAATTCCCAAGAGAGAAAACATATTGGACAGGTGATAGATTATTAGCAAACGAATATTGGAATGGTATTCCTTCTTATCAAACAATAGAAACTCAAGACTTTGCAGTACATGGTGCAAATCCTGATACTTGTATGGCTGCAAGACAACTCGTTGAGATTATTGCCAACGGTGTTGATGATGCATACGAAGTTAAAAATACAATACCTGAAAGAATTGATGTATTACAAACTTGGATGGGAGATAACTATATTGCATCTAAGGAATTGGTTGAAAGACAAGCCGATACATATTCAGAAGGTGTAATTAATTACATATCAGCTGTTCATAATGGATTGAGTTTCCCTGAAGCAAAATGTAGAAGAGATATCGGTTACTTAATTGATGCGGCTTCTCATGATGTTCAGCATGATACAAATTATGCCACAAGAATCGTTACACAAATTTACTTCGAGAATGGAATATCTGTATTACCTGCAGCTACAAGAACACAAACCGCTGATGTTTATCAATTCTTAGGAGATGCGGTTGAGCAGGTGGTTCAAGAGATTCCTGTAACGAATGCAAGTACATATACTTTATTACAACAGAACACCGCAGGTACAGCCGCTACGGCTACCGAAGGAACAAGAGTTCACGATTTAATTGGTTATGTTGAAACTGCTATACGTGAAAATGATCTTGACCAATTACCTGCACTATCTTCAACAGCAACATGGCCTGCGGCTGAATTAACAGCAGCAGCAATCACTATTGACGATAATTCCGAAGAACTTGCTTCTGATGTAACTGAATATATTAATAACAACTTTAATGTATTGGATTACAACAAAGCAAAATGTAGAAGAGATGTTGGATACTTGCTTGATGCATTCAGCTTCGACTTGAACTTCGGTGGTAATACTGCTTCAAGATGGAATGCTGATTTCTACTTCTGGAATCAAATATACAGATTGCCTGAAGATCAAAGAATTCCTACAGCAAAATCATATCGTCATCTAGGTAAAATTTGTAAAGATATTGTAATTGGTGAATACCCAGGACAAGTAATACTTGGTGAATTAGGAACAGAAGAAGAAAGCAATAAAGTTGTAAAACTTGCTGATATATTCTATAAGACACAATTGTATAATGATACTAAGTACTTACCAATTAAGGAAGAACCAGATTATACATACAGCCAAGGAACATTCACTGATGCTCAAAATATCATTGGGCAAAGGAGAAAAGATTTACAAAAAGATACTGTAAGATTTGTTAATTCTTCATACGACTTCATTGATATTAATCTAACAAGACGTGATGCAAGAAACTTATTAACAGCAGTAATGAACGACTTCAAATTTGAAGATCTTCAAGTAAGTTCTCCAAGCTATACAACAAACGGTAATCAAAATGCTGTAAGAACATTTACATCATCATTATTCAACTATGATGGAACACATGTATTCCCAGTATTCAATCCATCTATTTCAGGATTGAAATACAAAGGTTCAGTTAACGATGTTGCTGACTTAGCATCATTAACAGGAATGAAACCAAACTGGGCTTATATTGTTGCGACTGATTATTCAACAAACTATTATGCAGGAGATATATATTATTGGAATGGAATTCAATTCGTCAATGCAGGCGCAAATGATACTTCATTATTAGATGCCTTCACTGGTGCATGGGATAGAATGAGAACATATCTTGTAAATAACCTATCACCTGATGGAGATCATTCTGCAATGATAGAAGGATTGTTTAACGATTGTCTGAAAGATAACGTATTAAGACCTAATACATTAACGTTCGGATCATTGGTTGAATCCATTGCCCACCAGTTTAACGGTGCTTCTGCTGGTGTTAACAGAAATGCGTTGCCTCTAAACTTTAGAAACTTAGGACAACCAATTTCTGCTATTGCTTCTGTACTGAATGAGGATGGCGGTAGAATTCGTTGGTCAGGTGCTGACGAATTAAACAACCAATACTTCGCAAGAGGATTAAGAATCAACGGTAGGACCGGTAGAATTGAAGGAAGACCATTTACATCTTCTGTAAGAAAACTCGCAAGAAGAGCTTCGAACAGTAGAGCGGTAGTTTAATTAAGATTAGGAATAAAAGAAAATGCCAATAACAACAATTACAACTTCTCAGGCACCTGACGCAAAACCAGTTGCTAAGAATTTGGTCCTATCGACTAACTGGCAGGAAATCATTAATGTACCAAATTATGAAGTTCCTGAATTAGTATTCGGTGGGTCCACAACTGTCGAGCCTGGTGTAGGTGAAATTATTTCGCCTTTAGTGTTATGTAATACAACAGCAAATACAGTGAATGTAGATGTTCAGGTATATCGTTACGATGATAATATTACTTATTATCTTCTTCGTAACTTACCAGTACCTGGATATGATACTGTTCCTGTTCCTCTGAATGGCCAATTTTTAAAGAGTGGTGATATTTTAGAAGCAAAGGCAAGTGTTGATCTTGCTATTCATTCAACATTATCATTCACATTAGGTCAATCAGAAGAAGACGATGTTGTTTAAACGTAATAAATATATTATTAATAAAACTTGATTTAAAGGAAAACATACTAAATGGCCAAATTTGGAACATTAACAGGAAGAGGGCAGTTAATCGGTCACGGCGTACCGCAAACCTTTCCTGTCCAATTAGATCCTGCTCCTTTTGAAGGTGCTATCATATATGCCGATAACGGAGAGTTAAGATACTCTGATGGTTCCGCTTGGCTTCCTTTAGGTACAGGACCACAAGGTACGCAAGGTACAACTGGTATTCAAGGTAATCAAGGTGTTCAAGGTGATTACGGTCCTGGCTTTACAATCATTGGTTCTATTGCTGGTCCAGGAGATCAATCAAGTTTAAATACAGCTTTCCCAGGAGCCAATATCGGCGATGGTGTAATTGATGAATCCGATGATACTCTATGGATTTATGATGGAACTAATTGGGTTAATATTGGTTCATTCCGTGGGGTTCAAGGCTTACAAGGTGTTCAAGGTGTTCAGGGTTTACAAGGCCCAATCGGTAATGAAGGTATTCAAGGTGAAAGAGGTTTCCGTGGTTTCCAAGGTGAACGCGGGGTTCAAGGTTTCCAAGGTGTTCAAGGTCTATTAGGTTTCCAAGGTATTCAAGGAAGACGCGGTCCACAAGGCGTTCAAGGTATCACGGGTATTCAAGGTGATCTTGGTTTCCAAGGAACACAGGGACGTGCGGGACCACAGGGTATTCAAGGCATAACAGGTATTCAAGGCGATACTGGATTACAAGGCTTTGTCGGTTCATACGGTGGAGTATCATTTGAATTTGATTTTAATACTGGAGTTATTGCTCAAGATCCAGGTGCTAACGAATTCGCAATTAATAATTCTGATATAACATTACCTACAGCTTTATTCATTGATGATCTTGCTAAGAATGGTGCAGATCTATCAGAATTATATGCTTCTATTGATGCAGTCGTAGGTCCTGTTAAAGGTCTCATTCAAATTACAAACATTGCTGACAATCAAAAATTTGTCACATACGAAATTTCAAATATATCTGATAATACTGGTTGGCATACATTCTTTGTTAGCCATGTTGCTTCAACAGTATCTGTTGCAGAACTAACATCAAGCCCAGCTTGTATCATTTCATTTACAAGAGTTGGTGATAGAGGTTCTCAAGGTATTCAAGGTATTAATGGTATTCAAGGTTTCACCGGTATTCAAGGCTCAAGAGGACCACAAGGTACTCAGGGTATTCAAGGACCTCAAGGAGTACAAGGCCTTACAGGAATTCAAGGTTCACAAGGACTTCAAGGTTTACAAGGACCACAAGGACTTCAAGGTTTACAGGGTAATGATGGTATTCAAGGACATATCGGATTTAGTGGTGGCCTAACATTTGATTGGGACTTTAATAATTCTACAACAGAAGGTTTCCCAGGATTAAATCAATGGTTAATTAATAATGCTGATGTTACTCAAGCAACCACTTTATATATTGACGATTTAACAAACACAGGCCGTAGAGTAGACGGTTTATTTGATTTCTTAGATACATTAACATCTCAACCTAAAGGTCAAATCTTTATTCGTACTCCAAAAGATACAACATCTGACGATTACGAATTTGTAATTTATAATTTTACTAATTGGACTTGGTCAACATCAGGAACAGGAAAAGATTGGGGTCACTTTGATATTGAGTGGGTAGCAAGTAGTACATTAGGTGGTACTGATGCAAGCCCAGGTACAAGTTGGCAAAACGGTGCAGTTGCTACTTATGGTAATACAGCAATTATTGACTTTATTCCAAATGGCCAACAAGGTATTCAAGGACTTCAGGGTTCTCAAGGATTACAAGGTCTATTAGGTTTCCAAGGTATTCAAGGACCACAAGGTGTTCAGGGTACTACTGGTATTCAAGGCTTCCAAGGTATTCAAGGTATTCAAGGTGAAGCTGTTCAAGGTAGCCAAGGTACACAAGGACTTCAAGGATTACAAGGCCTACAGGGACTTCAAGGATTACAAGGCGAACAAGGTAGTACAGGTATTCAAGGTGTTCAGGGTATTCAAGGATTACAGGGACTTCAAGGTATTCAAGGCGAACAAGGTCAATATGGTGGCTTAACTTGGATATGGAACTTCTCAAGTAATATTGTTGGTGGTACAGATCCTGGAACAAATAATTGGAAACTTAATAACTCCAACCCAGCAAGTGCTACATTACTTACACTTGATGATATTCCTCTTGACCAATATACTCAAGAGATTGATGCTTTCTTAGATTGGATTGATTCACAACCAGGAACAGTTAAAGGTTATTTAAAAGTTCAAGAAGGTAATTACGATGATGGGTCTGGTCCTGCTGGTCACCATTGGATGGTTTATGAAATTACAGATTGGACTTGGGATTCAGGTTCTAAGAACTACGGTTTCTTTGATGTTACCTATGTTGATGGTAATGTATCAAATTGGCAAACACAAGTTAATGCAATTCACGGTCCTGCCACATTAATTACATTTATTCCACGCGGTCCTGCTGGTATTCAAGGTGCGCAAGGTACTCAAGGTTTATTAGGTCTTCAAGGTTCAACAGGACAAGGTTTACAAGGACCACAAGGTTTACAAGGTTCATTAGGTTTACAAGGTGCTGAAGGTTCATTCGGTGGTATTACATTTGATTATACATTTAGTACTGATACATTAAACAATGACCCAGGTCCTGGTAATTTAAAATTCAATAATGGTACATATTCATCAGCAACAGCAATGTACATTGATGATAGAGATGATAACTTTGTTGATATTCAACCTTTCTTAAGAACAATTGATGATTCAACAAGTCCTATTAAAGGTCATTTCAAGGTTACGAAAAAATCTCAACCTGAAGTATTTGCCGTATTTACAATCTCAGGTCTAACCGAAGTCACAGGATATTTTAATGTTACTTGTGCATATGTAAATGGTAATGGTTCATTCTCTGATGGAGAAGATATTACAATTACATTCGCAAGAACAGGTGATGCTGGTGCAACAGGTGCAACAGGACCTCAAGGTGTTCAAGGTTTCATTGGTATTCAAGGACCTCAAGGTTTACAAGGTGCAACTGGTGCAGGAGCACAAGGTGCTATCGGTGGAGACGGTATTCAAGGTATTCAAGGTATTCAAGGTTTACAAGGCGATTTTGGTCCTATTGGTCCACAAGGTGTTCAAGGTATTAAAGGTGATACCGGTGACCTAGGTTTCCAAGGACCGGCCGGAGCAGGTGCTCAAGGTATTCAAGGTATTCAAGGTCTCATCGGTGCTCAAGGTATTGCTGGTGTAGGTGGTATTGGCGGACAGGGTACTCAAGGTATTCAAGGTCCTGCTGGTGCAGATGGAGCACAAGGTATTCAAGGTGGAAGCGGTGGAGACGGACAACCTGGACCTGCTGGTGCTCAAGGTGTTCAAGGTGCTGATGGTGCAGGTACACAAGGTCTTCAAGGACCTCAAGGTACACAAGGTACAACAGGATTAGGTTTCCAAGGTACTCAAGGACCACAAGGTATTTCAGGTATTACAGGAACCGGTACACAAGGTGTTCAAGGTGATACTGGTATTCAGGGTATACAAGGTATACAAGGATACGATGGATTTGGTATTCAAGGACCTGCTGGTTTCCAAGGTACTCAAGGTTTCCAAGGTGTTCCAGGACAAGGTGGACAAGGTATTCAAGGTAGTGATGGTTTCCAAGGACCTATTGGTCCTCAAGGTTTCCAAGGTATAAGCGGATCATTTGGTGGACAAGGTGTTCAAGGCCCATTTGGTTTCCAAGGTACTCAAGGTTCTGTTGGCGCTGGAGCAACTGGTGCTCAAGGTGTTCAAGGTATGCAAGGTATCCAAGGTGGACCTGGTGAGATCGGAGGAACAGGCCTTCAAGGTGCTCAAGGATTTATTGGTATTCAAGGGGTTCAAGGACCTGATGGTATAGGAGCAGACGGTCCTCAAGGTCCCGCTGGCCCACAAGGTGCCACAGGTAACGCAGGTGGCGGCGGTCCACAAGGTACTCAGGGTTATGCTGGTGCACAAGGTCCTCAAGGTGAAGATGGTATTCAAGGTCCTGTAGGTGGTGGTGCTGATGGTGCACAAGGTCCTGCTGGTCCACAGGGTGCAGCCGGGTTAAGCGGTGGAGAAGGTGCTCAGGGTTCAACAGGTTTAACTGGTCCACAAGGTCCTACAGGTACTGGAGGACAAGGTCCTGCTGGTCCGCAAGGTGCTCCTGGTTCAGGCGCACAAGGTACAGACGGAGCTCCGGGTCCGCAAGGTTTAACAGGATTCCAAGGTGTTCAAGGACCATTTGGACCACAAGGTATTTCAGGTATTACAGGTTCTGGTATTCAGGGCCCACAAGGTACAACTGGTGCAACAGGCCCAATAGGATTCCAAGGGATTCAAGGTACAACTGGTTCTTCTGCTTCTATTGATGTTGCTTCAATCCATAACTCTGGATTACAAGGTACCGCAATGTTTATCACAATGGTCCAAGGTGGTTCAGGAGCAAGACCTTTATACGGAACAACAACTCCTAACCCAGATGGTCCTGATGGTGATTCATCGCCAGAAAGTAACTTCTACTACATTAACGATGATGATGAATTAACAGTACATAACTTAAATGCAGTTAATTCAATAACTCTAGGCGGTTCTACTATTACAACATGGCCTTCTGGTGGTGGTTCTTTCGATGGAACAGCTACAAATACAGTATCTTCTGGTAAGATTGTATTCCAAGATGGTTCTAACGGCGGCGGCGGCTCCGCATACTTCGGTACAGGTGAAGATGTTCAGTTCTATGACAATGGAACTACAATGTACATTGACTGTGATGCTACTCATGATGTTATCATTCGTGAAGGTACCACAACAAGATTCACGTTTGATACAGGAACAGGTGATTTTACAGCAACAGGTAATGTCACAACAAATTCTGACGAAAGATTAAAAGAGAATATAGAAACAATTGATAATGCTCTGAATAAAGTAAAAGAATTACGCGGAGTATCATATAATAAGATAGATAACGAAAGACATGAAATTGGTTTAATTGCGCAAGAAGTAGAAAAAGTTCTTCCTGAAGTTGTTGGGCTTTCAAGTGAAGGATATAAATCAGTTTCTTATGGAAATATTGTTGGATTGTTAATTGAAGCAATCAAAGAACAGCAAAAGCAAATTGACGAACTGAAAAAGTAATACATTATGGAGTATAAGGTGCTCTAAATCATTTGAGACGATTCATATAAAGGGCATTTCTATAAGATGTCCTTTTTCGTTTTGACTGCCGGTATCTTATAAATATAACAAGTATAACAAAATTTAAAAGGTTTCATCACCATGGCATCAAGAGCTAATATTTACATCGATAAAGGAATGGACTTCAGAACAGAACTGAATCTGTTTAATGATGAGGGTGTCGAATATGATGACGCAACTATTTCTGTTTATAACTTTTACAGCAGCATAAGAAAAGTATATTCGTCCGCCTCGGCATTAAATTTCAATATTGAAGTAGCAAACAATGACATCACATTGGTATTAACAGACCAACAGACAGATTCGCTGCAGCCGGGCAAATATCAATATGATGTAATAATGGAAAAACAAACAGGAGAACGAACCAAAATAGTTGAAGGCCTAGCAATCGTAGTCGATACTATTACGGAGGTTTCGTGAGTATAAAAGTCAAAATCGGTGCTGGCCGTTCGATTAAGGCCATACCGAAACAAGGACAATCTACTCCTATTGTCGCACCGGCGGAACGAAAGCCGCAAATCGTTCCAGACTCCGTTGTTCTTGGTATTGATACTATTGGGGAATACGTTGTTTCCGTTGCCAATACGGTTGGCATTACCATATCACAAACAGTTTTTGACCAAGGTGCAAATGTAGTTATTGGTCACGCTGACACATCAAATGCTGTCAGTACTACAAACTCAAATTTATCTTATCCGAAAAATATTTCAATTGATACTTTCGGACATATTACAGATTTTGAAAACGCAAGTTTTAGTCCATTAAACTTTACTGCTAATTCCACAGTTATATCTTCTGCCGATTTTACTCTCGGTACAACTTCACTTACACTAGGTGAACAAACTTCAGTTATTGAAGGTCTTACTGACTTAACCATAACAAATCAATTCACTGCCTTGAATGGCGCATTTTTAAATGGTATAGATGTTACAGGGCAAGCAGAAGTTGGATCATTAAATGTTGAAGATTTAACTCAAGGACGTATCGTATATGCAGGTGCTAATGGCGAATTAATTGACAGCCCAGGAATGACATTTAACGGTACAAGCATTATTGCTACCGGTGGTGTATTCTTAGATAACTTATCAGTTCCTGGTCAAGCAACATTAGGAAGTGTTAATATATTAGACCTCGAAGAAGGTCGTATAATGTATGCTGCTGCAAATGGTGAATTAGTTACTTCTGCAAACCTATCTTTTGATGGTGTTTCAATTACAGCAACAGGTGGAGTATTTTTAGATATTCTTCAAGTGCCTGGGCAAACAGAATTAGGTTCTGTTAATGTTACTGATTTAACATCAGGTAGAGTTGTATATGCAGGAGTTGATGGCGAACTTGTTGATAGTGAAAAATTAACATTTAACGGTACAACATTTACCGTAGATGGTGATGCTGATATTACAGGTAATGTTACCATCGGGGGTAACTTAACACTCGGTGATAATCAAGTAGATACCATTAATGTTGTTGCTGATTTTACATCTGATTTAATTCCTGACCAATCAGGATTATACAGTTTAGGTACGCCTACCAAAGAATGGCGAAGAATATTTACACCTACACTTAAGAGCTCAAGTGGTGTAGTAACGATTGATGAAACCGGCGCTTTAACATTACCTGTTGGTGGAACCGCTGACCGACCTACTGCTGCTTTAGGTATGATTCGTTATAATACTTCAGATAGTAGATTTGAAGGTTATGATGGTAATCAATGGTCAGAATTAGCAGGTAGTGTTAAAGACGTTGATAAAGATACATTTATACGAGCAGAATTAAGTGCTGGTTCTGATAACGACCAACTAGATTTTTTCACGGCAGGTACACAAAGAATACAAATTGATGAATCTGGTAATTTTAAATATGGACCAACATTAAGTGAAGTTGTATTTGACTTTGCTACTGGTGGTGCAACTTTTGGTGCTGCCAATGTTTCTGATATTCCAAACCAAGCTATTGTATATGCAGGACCTGGCGGAAATCTTAGAGGTACAGCAAACCTTTCTTGGGATGGAACAAACCTAACAGTACTTGGTGGTATTTCTGTTGATGGTGATTTCAGTACATCAGGTGGTTTATCAGGTGACAGTTTATCAGTAGGTAACTTACAAGCGAACACGATGATGTTCGTATCTGATACCGGTGCGTTATCGTCAAACAATAATATTCAGTTTGACGGTAGTCACATGGTTGTTAATGCAACCTCTGAATTCCGAACAGCACCAACATTTGAAACTGTTGCCGAAGGTTCGGTATTTGTCGCAGGCGCAAACGGTGCAATTCAAGGTGATGCAGGTTTAACTTACAATCAAACAACCAATGTTTTAAGTGTAGGAAGTTTAACAGATAATAGAATTGTAGTCGCAGGACCAAGTGGTGCATTAACAGATGATGCAGGATTTACTTGGGACGGTTCAAATTTTTATGTTGATGGATCAGCAGAATTTACTGGTGATGTTTCTATCGCAGGTAATTTAACATTAGGTAATCAAGCGGTTGATACTATTAATGTTGTTGCCGATTTTACATCTGACTTATTACCTAAAGATGATGCAACGTATAATCTTGGTACAACAGGTTCAAATTGGAATGCTTTATATGTAAGAACCATTGATAGTGATACAGAAGTTGTTGTCATTGATACAACAGGAGCATTAACGGTTCCTGTCGGTACCACAGGAGATAGGCCTGCTACATTAACTGCAGGTATGGTTCGTTTCAATACAACAGATGGTGTATTTGAGGGTTATAGTGGAAATGCATGGGCTTCACTCGGTGGAGTTAAAGATGTTGACCAAGATACCTTTATTGAAGCAGAGTCAAGTCCTGGTGCAGATAACGATGAATTAAGATTTGTCACTGCGGGTATTACTGCATTTACAGTTGACAACCAACAACGAATTACAACTCCTGCTGCAACTGACCTTGTATTTAATGTCACTGGTAATATTGATGTTAGCAATACTATTATAACAGGTTTAGCTGAACCTGTCAGCAATTCTGATGCAGTTACTAAATTCTATGTAGAGAATACTTTTGCTCGTGATTTCAATATCACAAAGAGTGCTAATACTTATGTATTAGATTTATTCAATACATCTAACGAACCAAGTATTGAAATCGGAACAGGATTAACAATTTCAAATTATGATAGCGGTAATAATGTTACTGAAGTTAGTTTAGATCCTGTATGGAATACATTCACAGGTTTAAGAAATGCAGGTCCTGAAGGATTTATTCCTAACTTTGAATTTGACGTTTATGGACGTGTTCGTTCATTAATTAATGTTCCTCTATCTGTTTCATCAAATGCGGTTGTTGACTTTGCGAATAGTATTTTTGAAGTTCTTGAAGATTCAGTAAGAAATGGTAATATTGAACGAGGTCTTACTGTCACATCAAATACTGCATCTAGTAAATTAAACTTTGAAACTGATAATTTCGATATTGCTTTAACAGGAGCAGTTACTGGTGATGGTACTGTTGTTCATAACTCAAATGTTTCAATCGCAACAACATTTAATTATGTAGACCTTGATGCAAGATATATTAATGCGGAAGGTGGTGATACATCTAACGGTGACTTACGAGCAACAAAATTTGTAAGTAAAGACGATTTAAGTTATTATGCCGATCCAGCAGGTACTTCAAGATTTGCTGATTTGTGGGTTGGTTATCAGAAACCTAGTACAACCCTTACTTTTGGTACTGGTTCTGGAAATATGTATATGTATGCTCAAGGAACCAAATTAGGTTTCTTAAGTTCTACATTTAACTTTGGTACATATTTTGATAATACTAACAATAGTTGGTATGTATCAGACGGTTCCGTATATTCAAGGAACTTTATTGACAGTCAAAATAATAATTATTTAATTAACCCTGCGGGTGGTAATAACCGTCTTTTAGGACTTAATGTTGATACACAAATACTAATAGGAAGCAATTTCTTATTTGCTAATTCGACTATTTCTACTACTACAGGTGATATTACATTATCTCCTAATAGTAATATCCTTAGTGTCGATAACTCTATTATAACAAACATTTTAGATCCTGTCAATAGTTTAGATGCAGTAAATAAACAATTTTTAGAATCTGCCATAAATAATTTAACATCTGGTGGTATACAACTTGCCGCTGAACAAGGTAGCGTAGATACAGTTGCCTTAGGAGAACTCATTACTTTTGCCGCCGGTGAAGGTATTGACACAACGGTCAGCAATAATCAAATATTAATTGCTGGTGAATTAGCAAACAATACCAATATTGGTGTTGCTTCATTTAATGTAGCTAATTTTACCGTGACAAGCGGAGATGTTACCGTCACAACATTAGATGGAGGAACCTTTTAATTTTGCCTAAATAGGTATATGATATAGAAGGACATATATATGTCGACATTAATTAAGCTAAAAAGAAGTGCCGTTGCCGGTCGAGTGCCTACTACTGCCCAGTTGGACTTAGGCGAACTTGCGATTAATACAGCTGACGGTAAGATATACATTAAACAAGATATTAATGGAACAGAATCCATTGTCGAGTTTAGTGCGGATCCTGCTGATCTTTTAACCTTAATTAAAACAGTCGACGGAACAGGTTCAGGTCTTGATGCTGATTTACTTGATGGTTTAGATTCAACACAATTCTTAAGGTCAGATGTTGATGATACCTTCGCAGCAAATTTAACCATTACAGGCGATCTTACAGTATCAGGAAACACCACATATGTCAATACAGAGACTATTAATTTATCTGATAATATCATTACTCTTAATGCTAATCACACGGGCAGTCCAACTCAAGATGCTGGTATCGAAGTTGAAAGAGGATCCTCAAATAATGTAATTCTACAATGGAATGAAGCAAATGATTATTGGGAAATTGCTTCAGGTGGAACTACAGGCCGAATTATTACATCAGGTGATATAGGTTCAGGATCTGGTTTCGATGCTGACTTATTAGATGGTCAAGAAGGTTCTTATTATTTAGATTGGACTAATACAACAAATAAACCTGATCCTCAAATTGATGTTAATATAACAGGAAAGGTCACAGGTTCAGGAACAACAACTTTAACCGACCTAGCAAGTGGAACAATTAATATATCCGCAGAACTTGCGAATACAACAGTCACAGCAGGTTCATACGGTTCAGCTTCTTTAATTCCAACATTCACCGTTGACGAAGATGGTCGTATTACCGCGGCCGCTGATGTATCAGTCGCAGGTGTTTCTGATACTGATTGGTATATCGCAAACAACACATTCCAAATATCTACTGTTGACGGCAGTATTTTTAATACTGTTATTGGTGAGTTTACAAATCTTACAGTTAACGGCGATATTACAGTCACAGGAACTGTTGATGGTCGTGACATTGCTGTAGATGGTACAAAGCTTGATGGAATTGAAGCAGGTGCTCGTAACCTTTCAAATACTGAAATCCTTAATATCGTATTAACTAATGATGGAGAAAATTCAACATTAGACGCTGATTTGCTTGATGGAGCAAATAGTGATTTCTATCTCGACTTTACAAACGCAACAAATAAACCTGACCCAACAATTACACTCGCAGGCGATGTCACAGGT
>Ga0255770_10000250_pt1 | contig 50117 bp, 34 predicted proteins | sample 071ome_22_FD_179968 | JGI IMG/M metagenome (GOLD analysis project Ga0255770, IMG submission 179968) | Coastal salt marsh microbial communities from the Groves Creek Marsh, Skidaway Island, Georgia - 071404AT metaG (version 2) | ecosystem: Environmental > Aquatic > Marine > Intertidal zone >...
TACTCATTGGTGGCATTGTTTTCTTCTTCAAAGTTACTTACCGATGACTGCTTTCGCTGATTACGTTGCCCAGCAAGATGCTCGCAACACGATTGAACTTAACATCGTTAAGTATGGTCTGATGCTGTGTGATGCTCTCGGGCAAGATGCTCCCGATGGTTATCACTACTCCCTTGATTCTTCGGGGCGTAAGTATCACAAAGTCTTTATGCACATTGGTGATCGTCGCGACAGTATTCACGCTTTCATTGATAAGAAGTCTGGTTCTGTGTATAAACCTGCCAGCGTAAAAGCACCTGCTAAAGGTGAACGTTACAACGTTCTTGTTATTGACTCTCGTGAGGAAATGTTTGAGCGTTGTGATTGGTCTGGAGGTTATCTCTACGCTCGTTGATACAAACTCTCTCATCATTCACCTTTAATTGTTACTAAAATGGACACCCGAGTTACCCTGAATCGAGTTGTTAACACTCTGCAATCTGCACTTGATGTTATGACTGACGCAAGCAATCCTGATGGGCAGGGTTATGCTTATGCTTCTGGATATGCTAGAGGTTCTATGAATCAAGCGATTGACGAATTGTGTGATCTCCTTGATAGTATGGAACCCATTCGTTATAGAGTAACTGAGGTGCAGTTTGACTTTCAAGATGAAGATTTTGAACTGCCTGTGCAACAACAACTTGAGTTGATCCAAGATTGTAAGAATACTGTGTGGACTGTTGATGAAGAAAGTGAATTGGTTGATGTTATAACTGATCACTACGGATGGTGCGTCCAAAGTATAGAATATGAGGAACAGGGTGTGCCAGTTGCCGAACCGCCTACCATTCACCCCTTTTTCCCCTGATGGGTGCCATACTATAAGGGTCGAGAGGGAGAGAGCAATTCTTTCTCTCTCGGTTCACAATCTTACTTCCTGAAGAATGACCAAAGCACAAGCACTTTCTGAGTTCCGTTATGCCTGGAAAGGCGTTGTTGCTGCCTATCCTAGACTGAAGAATGACACGGTTTGGAAGCGTGAAGAGTGGAACAGTTTCACCGATGCACTATGCAAAGGTGGAGAGATTACTGAGAATCAATATAACAACTGGACCAACCCTTTCTGAATACTAATGAAAAACTTCACTGACAATTACTTCACTTTCATTCAAAAGATGATGTTTCACGTTGCTACCATCCTCGCATTTTGGGTTGGTGTTGTTACTTACGCTGCCAAAGGTGTGCGTGAATGGTATAGCAATGGTGGGCAAGAAAGCATCGCATTGTTCACAATGAAGGTGCTGCAATTCATCAACTCGGTATCAGAATCCCTCTACTATTCTGTGGAGGAAACTGTAGACATTCCCCGAGAGGTGTGACAGTTCCCCAAACTGTCTACCAAACCCGCACAGACCCCCTAAATGCCCTATATTGGTCACATCGGGGGGGACTGCTCCCCACACTTCCTTAAGACTCTCAAATGACTATCACCGTGACCAATCCTGAAGGCAAAAAGTATATCTCTCTCGTGGAAGATCGTGCTTTTATGAGTGCAATTCAAGGACTCTACGCTTTCACTGTTGATAACAATGCCGATTGCGATATGGCATACGATTGGGTATGTGATCAGGCAGAATGTCACTCCTTTGTTTGTGACGGTCCCGCGTGGGATATGTTCTACGATACCTGGGAATCTGCACTCTCCTGATGTATTCTGATCCCTGCACAATCGCCCTTCAAACTGATAACAAACTGATGACAATTCACAATCCCTACGTTGCAACTCTCGTTGAAATGGGTTACGACGAAGCAGACTGCCGAGTGGTAGCAAATGCTGGTGTTAAGAAGACTTTTCCCCTTAACATTCACGGTCGCATTTTTGATACTCAAGAGGAGTATGATGAGGCACTCGCTGACTACATCAACGGACTCTGAGATGATTACTTCCAAAGCACAAATGCTCAAAATCATTGCAACTTGTGCTCAACCACATACTCTAACCCGAGAGGAAAAGTTTCAGGTTTTTGTCAATGTGTGTGACAATATGCTTGCTGAGGGTAGACTGAGCAAAGCAAATCACAAACGTTGGACTAACGTTTTCTGATCTAATCAACCACACTTCCTTAATACAATGCTGGTCAAACTTTCCTTCCCGTCTAAAACCAAGAAGACTACTTGCATCGCAGTTTATGAGTTTGCAGATGGGCGAACTCTCGATGCTTGTGTAGCAACTCTGAAGGCAACTAACGCTAAAAGAGCAAACAAAGAGACCACAACTTTCGAGGTGATTGATTCTCACTCTGGTCCTATCTATCGGTGGGATACTAATGCTAACAAGTTTGTGAGTGAGCGTAAGCAACTCGAACGTGCTTACTTTACAACCAAGGTGCAAGAATATCGTGCTGTGGTTGATAAAGTTATTGATGATAAAATCTCCGAGTTCTTTACTGAATGGATGGAAGATTATCGCCTTTTGCATAAACCAATGGGTGCTGTGTGACAGTTGGTCAAACTGTCTACTAAACCCGCACAAGCGCCCAAAAGCGTGTATTCTATAAGAGTCAAAGGAATCGCCCCAAATGACGACACAAACTCCTGAAGCACGTTTCCAACAACTTTTCGAGGAAATGTATGCTCTATGTGATGAGCAAGGTTGGGGAGATCCCTTCTCTTATGCTCGCTCCCGTGAGATTCACTTAGCAGGCGTTCTTGGACATAAAGTTGCAGACACCTATTCTGGTGCTGATGCTTATGACGAAGATGGTCCCTGTGAGTATAAATCTACGATCGGTGACAAACTAACTGCAACGTACAATGGCATTAGTGTACAGAACTCGTGGGAAGAGCAAGAGCGTTACTTGATCGAAGATAAGATCGGTAAGTATCAGAATCACTATTTCGGTCGTTACTCTAACGGCAAGATTGTTGAGGTTTGGAAGATGGATGCTAACGATGTTCTTGCTGTTCTGCTACCTCAACTGAAGAAGAAGTTTGGTACAGTCAAGAACCGCAAAGATCCTCGTCTGGGTTACACTATCCCTAACAAGGTTATTAAGCAATTTGCTACCCAAATCATCTGACTCTCGTTTCACCTCTCACCGTCACACTTTTCCTCCAATGATTCAAACTTCCATCGACCTCCTCGCTAACACCTATATGGACAGACTGCAGGAGCACGTTGATAACAATGACATCGCATCTTCTGATGCAATCTTCTCTGAGTTTGTTGTCGATGGTGTAGATCCTGAGGATGGCAATTACGAGTGGTTGTATGTTCACGACCTGATCAACAACTGATCTCTCTGATACACTAACCACACCACACATTTCCCACTTAATGACAATGACTCTCCTGCAAATCGACTCCAATCGCCGTAATGATCTCACCGACACTTATGTGTGGGATATGATCAACCAGATGAATAATGATATGCTTGAGCAACTCTGCCACGATCTACTTATGGAGTCTATGACTAATCTTTCTGACTATGAATTGTGTGAGGAAGTGTATGACTACCTGGGGCAATCTGAAGAGACTTTCAAAGAGTTTGCTGAGCAATGTTTGACTGATGATGAGGTTAACTCCTACTTGGATGATGCTAACGTCGTGAGCGAATCTCGCAACTAATTGAAGAGAAATCAAGGGGGGTTGTGCCAGTCAACTAAGTGGCACACAACGGTGGCACAGCGCCCCGAAATCGGGTATCTTAAGGGAGTGGAGGGGAGCACACCCCACACGCTAACCAAACTCACTCAACTTCTTCAAAATGCGTAAGATCGAAAAGCAAATGTGTGCCGCTGTTCAGTCTAACTCTGACTGGAAATCTGGTAACACTCGTGTAGAGTTTATCGCTGAAACTGGTGAGTCTAAAGTGTATTTGCACGACAATCTCATCGCTATCATTGATGACACTTCGATGCAAATCTTTGACGGTGGTTGGCAGTCTGTGACCACAAAGTCTCGCCTTAATGCACTCTGTGATGAGTTTTGTATTGCTGGCGAAGGAGTTTTTCAACGCAACTTTAAGTGGTTCGTTCACAAGTTGGTCGGTCAATCTTCCATCACTGGTAAAGTCTTCAACGAAGAACCTTTTGTTAACGGTTACATCTTCGCCTGAGAGTTAGTATGATCAAAGCACTCACAAAACGCCGTTCTGCTAACTACTTCGCGAATCAAGTGAAAGTTCTTCTCCTCATTCTGATTGGTGTCCTTATCTATCAATCAAAGGATGCACGATTCTTTATCTCAGACCGCCTCAATGATGCTTCTGAGATGATCCGTCCCGATCCACAGTTCAATTTTCGCTATTGACAATTACAACTAGATAGAGTACACTTAGGGGATCAAAACGATCCTCTTTTTTATTGTCCAAACCAATGAACTTATCTGATAATTTTGAGAACATTGCACAGTCAAATGTCTACGGATTGTTTATGATGCCCGTGGGAGTTTTCCACAATCCAGATCATACTGAGCACAAGCAACTTATCCTGGATTATATACAAACTCTCGATTCTGAAACTGTCACCTCAGCACGACAATCTATCTCCCACGGTATTCTCCAACTCGGTCCCTCTAATATACTTGACCAACCCGAACTATCCCCAATAAGAGAAACGATCTCACAGGCGATTCTAGACATCAATGCCAACGCTTTTGCATACGATCTACAATCCCCAACCATTACAGATTCCGTTTTAGAAGTACATCAAGAAGGATCATTTCTCGCTCCACACGAGTATGCAAACTGTCTCTATTCTGGCATCTATTTCATTAACTACGATCGCGAAGAACACTCCCAACTAAAGTTCAAACGCACAATCGCCTCTCCATTCTATTCAATCATTCAAGCACCTCAAACTACACAAACGGCGTTTAATCTACTCGATACAAGTGTACCTTACTCAGAAGGAGATATTGTCATTTTCCCGTCTAATCTCTCACACGGGTATGAATCAAACTCTCACGCTAATCGTATCACTCTCTCCTTCAACATTCCCCCATTTTAATAATGAACCCATTTACCAAGATTAACGATAATACGTTCAAAGATGCTGAAGGAACGTTATACAAACCCATTCCTAATTACGAGGATTATTATGTCTCTAATACAGGAAACATTTACTCCACAAAGTATGGTAAATGGAAACGCCTTAAAACTCATCTCAATGAGAATGGATACAGAAGAGTTACTCTAAGACAGAATGGGCGGACTGTAGTAAGAAGATGCGCCAGATTAACCGCATTGGCGTTTATACCTACGGAACTCAATGATTGCAACGTTTTTCACATTGATGGGAACAAAGTTAACGATCATTCTACTAATCTAAGGTGGGTGAGTTCTGTATAGTTTTCCACAGGTTTTTCCACAAAGGGGATTATTTTCTGTGGAATAAAAATGGTCTAATAAATATACCTTACTGTTTTGTTAATCGTGTTAGAATCCCTCTGAGAAGTGCAACCTTAGACTCTACTCTATCGATCGAGAGTTGTCAACACTCAGAGGACACACGAAAAACTGTCACAATGGGTTGACTTTTTCCACAGTCTCCCTTATACTTTCAAAGTCCCTCAAAGTTAACCAAATTCACCTCTAATCTAATGGGTCGCACATACAAACGGAACGACACTTATAGAAGTAATCGTCCGAAAAGTCTGCGTGAAAAGCGTAACAATCGTCCACGTGGTAAGTATGAACAATTGGACAATTATGAGTCCAATTCATATAACAAACAGAACAAGACTAATCGACAACAATCGGAGTATGATTTGAATGGAGATGACATCTATGGTTGACCCTAATGTTATTCAAACTCTAGACACAGATTGGGTAGATGAGATGCTCGAAGATGACTCGGAGGATCTATACGAAGAGTCGCTCTATGATGATACATCAGGCATCGAAATTGAGATCGAATACACTACAGACTATTGATTAAATTCGATGCCTATTCGAGACTCTATGAGGAGGGTAATCTTCCTCCTCAGGAGTTCATCGAGTGGATGCAATATCTGATCGATTGTGAACCCGAACCTGACTACAGTAAGCATAAGAAACTGAGAGAATATTGCATCCTCGAAGGGTTATGCTATGATGTCAATGTAGGGGACGATTAGATACACTTGGCGTATATTAAAAGGGGTCCCTATGTGTAACCTACAAAAGTATAGGGTCGAGCATATTATCGAAACCGCTTTGAGGGTCCCCCCATATACAAAAAATTTTCCCCAGGTAAAAATCCCCCAGGAGGTCGTTTAGAATTTCCCAGTTCCTCTGAGATGAGTCACCTGCAGATAACCTCGGATAATAAAAAAAAACTTCCTATATACTGCAAGAATGTAACGGACGGTATCAGAATGTCTCGTAGGTTTATACTAAGTGTTGAAGAGGACGAACACGGGGATTGTTTCATTACATTACCCGATGAGTTACTTGATGAACTCGGATGGCAAATTGACGATGTTCTAGAGTATACTGTTGAAGGAGAAAACGTTTATCTCAGTAAAGTTGATGAGTGAATTCACTTATGAGCAGCAGAAGTTAATCTTCGATGCTGTGCGGCACTATCAAATGAATCATAATGGTTCACAAGCACATTATGACAAGTGTCAGAAACTATTGAACAGTATTGATGTTAGGGTGAGTCACAATGAAGTCGAATGCGACATTTGAAGTAATTGACAACTTCCTTCCTAACGAAGTATTCAATACAATATATCGACAGATCACTGGAGATCAGTGTTTTCCTTGGTATTTGAATCACGCTAAGGTAATGCACGTCAGTCGTATGATAGATCCTGAGTTACAAGCGAAGGAGATCTACAACTGGCAGATGGTACATAAGTTTTATGAGATGGGTAGACCCCAGTCCCAGGAATGGGAAATACTTCTCCCACTCATCAATGCTTTACAACCACGTGCTTTGATACGAATCAAAGCGAATCTAAATCATCACACAGACAATCTGATTGAATACGATTATCACACAGACTGTGGAGAGTACGGTACAGACCAGTTTGCGGGAGCAACAACTGCTGTATACTATCTCAATGATTGTGATGGTTACACGTTCTTTCAGAGTGGTGAGAGAGTGTATTCCAAGGCGAATCGATTAGTCAAATTCCCTGTCAACACACCTCACGCAGGTACATCAACAACTGATGCGAAATTCAGGTTTGTAATCAATTTGAATTACTTCTGAACCGTTACCCCCCGCGAACGTTGTAACTATTCTAATGGTAGTAGAGAAAACTCTATTGCCATTTTTTTATGCTTATGGTATAACTATTATTACATTCATACACTAATATATGAAAACACTGCAACAGCAACTCAATATCGACAATAGAATCGATGCCTATGATTTTTGGCATCTGTATGAACCCAATTTCAATCAACCACGTAGAAGTAGTGCCAATATTGAGGTTCGTAAATCGATTGGTTTAGACACTGCTCGTCCTGGTGATTTAATTACCTCTCTAGAGGGAGAGATGTGGCGTATTGCTATTCACGTTGAGAATGGTCAGGAAGTGACTCTCCCCTGGATGCACGTTTCCAACTTTGGGCGTGTGATTAGTCACGTGTACCCTAGTGCCACTCAGAAGCGTCTTGGCAAGAGATGGGATCCAACATACCATCGTCTGTGTGACGGCAAGTTGAAGCGTTATAGCGGCACCGATGAGAAGACTTCTGGATGGAAGTTACTTATCAAAATGCCTCATATGGGGAAGTTGGAACCAGTGTGGTTGGATGACGAATGTACTGTTCAAAGTGCAGCATCCAAACGACAGGAGCGTGATATTGCCATTCACACTTTAGTTGCAAATACCTGGTACCCTATCTACGAAAATGTACCTGATGTGGATCCTCGAATGCTGAAAGCATTGAGATGGGATACTGCATCTAAGGAAGATAAATTGTGGATGCAAGAGTTGTTTGAGGTTGATCATAAGGATCAGAACCCATTAAATAACTATGCCACCAACTTCCGTCGAACTACAGGTAAGGAGAACAATCGTGCAGCACTACGTGCACGTGGAGGCAACCACGCTAATCATCGTGGTACTACTATCAATGTTGATGTTGAACCATCCAATAATCTTATGGAGTTGTTTAATGGAAATTCCTGAGTTTGAATCTTATCAAGAAGAACTTGAGTGGAGATTTGATCGTATTGCTGATACTTTGAAGGTATTAGCAGAACGTAGTCAACGTGCAGAACAGTTTCTGAGCAGGGGTGCTGATATGATTCAGTACAAGATTCCTGGACACGACGAGTATTCCAATCTAAAAGGGATCTTTGATGATCTCTATATGCGAATAAATACTCTGGAAGAGAAACTAAATGGTGACTAATGCCAGCCTATATCATTGAAACTGGTCGTAGTTATGAAAACCCCGTAGATTCGGATGATTACTATAGGACGTGGAACTCGTCTGATCATCCGTCTCTCGGCGGTGGTTATCAAATTACATTCCAAGATGCTGGTCCTGGTTCCTACAATTTTGGTAGGGACGAAGTATTTTATATTGGTGCGCCTACAGAAACTTGTGTAGCAAACTGCAATTCTACACGTAGGGGTGTTTGGAGATACTACTCTGGATCAAATGAAGATCATTTGTATTGGGTTGATGAGAGTATCCCAAAGAACGATACCTTTGATAGAAGATCATATAATCACGAACCACGCAATAAGAGAAGATATTTTCAACTCCTAAAAGAGTCTGTTGGTAGTGCAGTTGGGGTATATCTGCATTTTAGTAATGGAAATAAGAATTCGTATCTGTCTTCTAGTAGTAGTGGAGCAGTTCGTTTCTTAGGATATGCATATTCTTCCCAATCTGCTGCCAATTCTGCTGGAGTAACCAATCCTGGCGAATCTGCAATACCTTTGTATCACTATCGGAAGAATAATTCCAATGGATACGATGATTTTTACACAATCAACCCTGCAACAGAGGTAAACTTACAAATTGGTGTCCCTGGAGTGCCCGATCCAGCGGAAGCATTGAATCAAGAGTACCAATATATTGGAATTTACGCTTGGGTGTTTGATGGATCTGCACCTCAAGCAAAAAAACGCTTTGAATCGACAGGAAAAGCATTCAATACAGGTGAAGTTGACCGTTCTGGATGGTACAACTACAATACAACGTGGTCTAGAAGACGATATGAGGATGAACCCACTGATACACCTGCTGAGCAGGGGTGGGGTGAACCAACTAGCGTTGCTCTAGCATCTACTGATGCCAATTTTGAGTGGTTCTATGGTAAAAATGGTGCTGTTAAAGCGTGTATGCCAAGATTCCTTGGTTTTCACGATGCATTTGAAGGACAATTCTTATATTATCTCTACGATACATCATTTCCGTTTAATGGTCCCATCTATGGTATCAATTTTACCACTACAGATGCTCCCTGCTGTCCTGCACGGAGTGAAACCCCGTGTGTACCCAACGTAGAATACCACTCATACTACTATGAGATGCGTGAGGATGCCTGGGTAACCCAGAAAACACGTATTACTGTGGATGTGCCTGGAAAGGGCGCTGCAGAGTCATTCTGGGCGGTAGGAACGGATGATCCAATGATCTTTTTCCGCTACACCTCGTCCAGTGGTGCATTTAGACTTGGCGAAACCCTGAATGGGTGGGAAATACAAAGAGTTCGTTACTTTGGGGATGAATTGAAGTGTGGTTATATGACACTCAAGGGCATTTCATCACAGTTTGGTAATGCATTCACATATAACCAGTCTATTACGTCAAATGACGGTGCTACAGGGGTTGTTTTAGCGGGTTATGGCATCAAAGATAAGGCAGCATTCTTTGGAATTTACGAATTTCCAAAACAACTGTCATATTATAAGGTTGAACTCGACAATAAAGCACTGATTCCGAACAGAACTTTGGATGAGGCGGTATTAGAGGCAATCGTAAACAGTAAAGGCGAAATTGATCACGTAAACATTGTTAATTCTGGTAGAGATTACAGAAATCCAACCCTTTCATTCTCACTTCCTGACGTTATTCGTGAAGAAGGATTCTCTGATGCCGCAGAAAATATCCCAGAAGCGTTTGAAGATGATGTTTCTGGAGAAATTGCACTCTCACTTGAGTCCAGTGATGAATTTGAAAGTGGTGATTACTCAACCAGAAAGATTGGTAGAAACGTTTCTAAGCAAAGATACGTCACACAGGACGATTTTACGGGAACTCTGAGGCAGGCTAAGGGTTATGCAGTCTTAAATGAGATCGGATGTATCAAACAGGTCGTTATTACAGACAAAGGAGCAGGGTATCAACCTGGGGAAAAGGTAGAAATCTACGTTGTAGATCGTTTAACCGAGACTCGGGAAGACACTTTTGTTGGTCCTGGCGCTGCTGACATCAAAACAAAGGTCGATTCTTCGGTGGGAAGTGGTGAAATTGGTGATTCTAGGGTGAGATCTGCATTTTCTGAGATGCAAGAGATCGCTGGAACTGCTCTAGATGTCCTAAAAGAACCAGTTTTATCAAATTATACCGTTGGATACATTAGAAATACGGATGTAAACAACTATGAGAAGACAAAATTCTGCGATGATGTGATTCCATCGATATGTTTAGACCTAGATATGGGATCTCAGTGGGCAGATGTGAACACTTATACAGATGTGAGTTCACTTTGGGGCGAAGTTAACAATGCAAATCCAAATTGGAACCAAAATAATGAGTTTTTTGCGGATATTCAAACAAATTCATCTAAGAATCAGCAGATAATCAACACTAAAATGAACAGTGGACTGCCTGGAATCTTTGGTGGACCGTGTATTGAGACAAATCAAGCAAATTTGTATACGGTAAAACGCTTTGTTGACCTTCCTTGCCCGTATGTTGCATACGATCCCAATGGGGTTGAGAAGGTTTTTGGATACTTACCCTTCAAATATTGCGGTAATGATCAAGAATTTGCAACTGTTAGAGTCACATTGTCAGTAGAAGGTGATGTTTCTGGTGTTAGTTCGGCAGTTAATGAGCGTTTTATGGACTGGTTGAGTTGGTTACCCAAACCAACATTAACTCCTGCACGTCAAGTTGGGGGTGGTGTGAAGTGTCACCCGTGTGTTAGAGGTGCATATAAAGGTAAATGTTATGAAACTGCCAACGGTGAGTACACATTTGTACCTCGTTCTGGGGATGAAAATACATTTGATTACAATGGACCTGGCGCAACACTGTCAACTTCAAATGAAGAGTTGGGTCAATTGAGCACTTGGATCGGTGACAACGTAAATGTTTACACTGGAATGTTCTTCACTCAGACAATTGTTGATGCAAATGACAATCCACTGTATACCAATGACGTTCCATACACGCAACTCACTCTAGATCCGTGCACAAATGGTAAATTTCCTAATGATTGTTGGCACAATTTTGTGGCAGATGGGGTTTTGGATGTGTATTCTGGGTATGACGGCAATGGAGACGGAATTGCATCTGACGATATTTGCTCTGGATACCCGTTTAGATCCTGTGGTGGGTCTCTAACAAGCGGAGATCCCGAAGATCCAATCAACAATCCACCAGTTTATGCCGCTGGTAGTTGGGCATTGAGGAATGTTATTCACTCAACAGTCGCATTTGACACAGAAAAGCGAGCAGAAAACAACCCATACATAGAATTGGGACCGTTTTCTGGTGATATGCAGTGGGTAAATTGGAAAACTGGTGCCGTACGACTATTGGATAAGGCATATGAACAATACGGAAACCCATTTTTTGAGGAGTGCGACTTAGAATAATGGCAGGATTACTAAAACCAGTAGCAAGTTTGAATGGGATGCCTTGTTCTGGACACGGTATTCCAGTTCCTACTGCAGTTCATACTCAAGAACCGTGTAAAAAACCACCAACAAAGTTACCGATTGTTGTAAAAAATCTAACTTGTTTTTGGCCACCCACACCACTCACCCCAATCAATGCGATAAATCCCCAGAGAGCGACAGTTTTGGTAAACGGATTCCCGATTATGATTGCTGGTGATACATTTACACCGCATATTTCTGTGACGACAAACATTGTGAACTATGTTTGCCCGTGTGGACCCAATACTTGCATCATCCCAACGCCATTTCCCTGCTCAGAACTTACAATTGAAGACAGGGGAGGAACAGGACATCCTAGAACTGTGGTTCCTACTAGCACAACAACCCTCGCCTTTAAGGTTCCTGTAGCAAGATTATTGGATCCTTTGGGTGTTGGTGCACCAGGTGCAAGTTTGCCGTGTTCCAGTGTTGTTGCTTATGGATCACCTACTGTACTTGCCTCATAGATATGCTATAATTTCTCTGTTCTACAAATTCGATTATGGCACGAGCAAAAGTTGGTCTTTCTGGCAAGAAAATCATTGAGTCGAAACCCAAGACCACTCGTCAGGGAAGCAGTAAGAATACCAAGTATTCTGCAAGTTCTAGGAATGGTGCTCCCAAACGGTACCGTGGTCAAGGTCGGGGTTGATGCGTCCTGAAACTCGTAAGTCAATGGAAATGCTCTTCGCTGCTAAATGGAACCTTCCTAAAGCAGCGAAGAACTGCAATCTCAGTGAAAAGGAAATGAAAATTACTTTCAATGAGTATTGCAATTTCCACCCACCAACTTATAAGGTAACGGTAGACTTCCGCGATAAACAATTGGGATTCGACTTCTAAATACATCAGGCGATAGCAACCGCCATAAAAGTTCTACTTGTAGAATTCAGGTAAACGATTATGGCAAACAGTCCTATTCCTGATCAGGGACAAGATTTTATCGATTCTGGAATGGTTTTAATAACCGATCCGCGCTCTGATAAATACTTGAACCGAACGAAACCCAACGATCCTCCCAAGGATCGTCTAACTAGACAATGTGGCGGTGCTGGTGGTTTCGACGATTATGTCGAACGCTTTAATTCTTAATGGCATACCGTTTCAAAACAGAACGAAATTTAAGTCGTCAATTTAGAGACCTCAGTATTGGGATGTTGGCAAACCCCAATACTGAGGATTTTTCTATGGTAAAAAATGAGAATGCTATCAAGCAATCTATTAGAAATTTGGTATTGACACAATTTGGCGAAAGACCTTTTCAACCAAACAGCGGATCTAGACTCAAATCTATGCTTTTTGAGAACTTTGATGTGTTTATGCTGGAAGATCTCAAAAGTGAAATTGTCAGTGTTGTTAGTCGTTTAGAACCACGAGTTGAACTTACTGACGTAATTGTTAAATATGAAGGTGGTACTGAAATTGAGGTTGAAGTGGAATATAGAATTATCGGTGAAATCCTTACACAAACTGTAGACTTCCTGCTGGAGCGCACGTAAAAATGGCAGCAATCCCATCAAACTTAACTGCTCTTGACTTCACAGAGATCAGAGAATCTATTAAGTCATATCTAAGAACTCGTACAGAGTTTACAGATTACGACTTTGAGGGATCTGCTTCGTCTTATCTCCTGGATGTCTTAGCATATAACACATATTATGCCGCGTTTAATGCCAATATGGCAATGAACGAAGCATTTCTTGAGTCAGCAACTATCAGAGATAATGTTGTCAAGATTGCTAAGCAATTGAATTATACGCCGAGATCGATCAAAGCAGCAAAGGCGTGTGTTAGATTTGCGGTTCAAACCAATTATATTGGTACATCAACGACATATCCCGCAACAGTTACATTGAAAAAGGGTGATGTCTTCGTTTCCAGCATTGGTGGAGAAGCTTTTACATTTACTTTGCCTAAAGATCTCCAAGAATCTGTCGATCAAGCGACAGGACAAGCGGAATTTGCACAAGTAGTCATATATCAAGGCAATTCTCTTTCGTTCAAGTATACCGTAAGCGACGTTAAGCAAAGAGCATACGTTGTTCCCAGCGACAATGTTGATACAGACCTTCTTACAGTGTCAATTTCCCCCAATGCACAGTCAGAAGAAATTGACACATATAATTTGGTACAAAATATTGTCGATGTTGATGGCACCACTCGGGGATATTTCCTGGAGGAAACTGATGATCTGAGATACAAAGTTGTTTTTGGTGATGGTGTTATTTGTCGTCAACTCATCTCGGGCGAGGTCATTACATTTGACTATGTTCGTACCAATGGGTCTGCAGCAAACGGATGTAAGAAATTCAACTTCATTGGTCGTTGCATCGACTCCGAGAACCGATATATCAGTCCCGCAAACATCTCTCTAGCGGTCGTAGACGGCGCTCAAGATGGTGAAGACATAGAGAGTACCTTAAGTATCAAATACAACGCTCCTAGGGCGTTTAACAGTCAAAATAGAGCGGTTACAGAGTCGGATTATGAGTACATTACCAAGAAGGTGTATCCTCAGGCAAGATCTGTTACCGCATATGGTGGTGAACGCTTGAATCCACCCGTTTACGGTAAAGTTTACATTGCGATCAGAACAAATTCTGGTGCAAACTTGAATAGTAGCACAAAAAACAGAATTAAGACAAACCTACTAAAGTATTCCATCGCATCTATTGAACCAGTCATTGTTGATCCCACAACAATGTACATTCGTCCTAAAACCTGGGCGTTCTTCGATGGAACTAGGACAAGTTTGTCTAATAATGAACTTGCATCTAAAATTCTTGCTGCTGTAGATCAGTACAATACGCAGTCTTCTTCCACAAGATTCAATGGTCGTATTGATATTTCTAAGTATCAAGCGATGATTGATAATTCTGATTCTGCAATTAGTGGCAATGTTACCCATATGACATTGGGTATGAACATTAGCGGATTCAACTTTGGTGACACATTTACTCAGTGTTTAGACTTTAACAATGAAATTTCCAATCCGAATGATCTTTCTGGAGGATCAAAGGGTTCCGATGCTGCAACAAGTGGTACCTGCACACCAAAGTATTCTACTGTGAAGAGTGGAACATTCTATTCCACGGGTTATACAGAAGGTCTTCTTGCACTACAATCATCTGCTAATGCAACGCAATTATCAACATCAGTTCTTTTGCAGAATGACACTTCCGCGTATCTTCCCGTAAATCTTCGTGATGATGGATATGGAAGATTGATTATGGTTACCAAACAAGATGAAAAAGAGGTGATTCTCAAAACTAATGTTGGTACTGTTGATTATAAGAATGGTATTGTTTGCGTTGGTCCCGTAAGTGTTGCTAGCACTCCTGATGGGACTGACCGTATTCCAGTGACGGTTCTTCCCGCATCTTCCAACATTAACGTTGGTACTGGTACCGATCCAACAATTTTCAACCCAACTGTTCAAACAATCGATTACACCATTGATGGAACCAATGTTCCCACCTTCGATCCGTTTGATTTTACGCCAATTAACTTCGATGGTACCTCACTAAATATCATTGATTACCCAACAGTTGTCTACGAACTCCCCGAGTTCAACTCCTGTTTCTAATAATCGATTATAACAAGAGATGAAGGCAGTAACCGTATCGCAGAGAATTCAGGATCAAATTCCTGCATTCATTAAAGAAGACAACCAGCAGTTTGTAAAATTCTTAGAGGAATATTACAAATCGCAAGAGAAAGTTGGGCGTCCGTATGACATCCTAAACAATATCCTGAATTATACGGATATTGGTTCGGATGAGTTCGATCCAAATTTCTTGTCTTCGGAATCTGCGGTGTTGGAGAAGGTGGATCCGACACAAAACAAGATTATTGCCGAGAATGTAAAATATTTCCTTGAGAAGGATGGCACTCTCAAGATTGATAATGAAGTCATTTACTATGAGTCGATTACTCACTCACCTGACATAATCTTCACTCCTGGTGTAAACAAGCAGGAGTTCGATCGCAAAATTCAAGAATTTGAATCGATTTCTTCTGAGTTTAACGGTTCCAAAACTCTGTTTAATCTGAGACTGCTTGGTAGTCCTGTTACTCCACAGTCTGCGGAGCACCTTCTTGTCATCGTTAACAACGAATTTCAGTTCCCGAATAGAGATTACTTCCTTGAGGGAGACAAGATTCGCTTCCAGACCCCTCCACAATCGCCTACAGGCAGTCTGACGGGTGCTGTCAATATCATTAGGTATCTGATTGGTTACACCAACGTTCCAGTCCGTTATTTGGACCCTATTGTTGTTCCTCAGGATAGTTCTCAGACTGAGTTCAATTTAACTCTGCAAACACAACTGTACACTCCCCTGTCTACAGTGTCTTCGATTGTTATCGTCAATAGATCTGAAAAGGTCCCATTTGCAGATTACACCGTATTCCAAAACAAGATCATCTTTAAGGAAGCACCTGTTCCTGGGTCCCAAATTGATGTTCTTTCTGTTGAATTGATTGCTCCCGAATTTGGATCGGGGGCATCGGCAGTTTCTAAAATTGTTGATGGTCAACTTGATGATATTATTGTCAAAAATGGTGGATCCAACTATAGACTGAGCTTTGCGCCCAAAGTCAACATTTCTTCGACTCTTGGACCTGGTGAAAATGCAACTGCAGAAGCACTTGTTAATGGCATCAAAAATGTCACTCTCCTTGCTTCTGGTCAAGGTTATACCTCCGCAAACCCACCTCTGGTCGAAGTAGACGCACCTGCAAATGCTGAGGGGCAAGTGGCAAGACTTACGGCTACTGTTTCCGATGAAATTGAGGGAGTCATTTCTCTTAATGTCATTTCATCGGGTTCTGGTTATGATCGTATTCCTTCCATCAAATTCATTAATCCTGGTGGAGCAAAAATCAGTAACCCAACAATTACTAATGGTCGAGTAGATCTTGGATCTATCCAAGTTATTGATCCTGGTTTTGGATACACAACAGCACCTAGAGTGTATCTTGATCTTCCGACTGGGGATAATGCCATCGTTGCATCTCTTCAAGCAGTTCTTGATGATACGGGAAGATTGTTAAGAGTTGATGTTTTGGGTCAAGGGCAGGGTTATGAAACTGTACCTAGAGCACGTATTATCGATCCTGTTGGTGCTCAGATTCTCGATGTTAATGTTACTGGTGGCAGAGTCACCAACGTCGAACTTCTGACTGGTGGTAGAGGTTACACGGATGCTCCTTCGGTGTACATCGTTGATAACCGTAAAGATATTGCTGGTAACCCGATTGGTGGTACTGGTGCAACTGCAGTTGCTACGATCTTTAACGGCGAAATTACAGATATCAACATAACCAGTTTTGGTACTGGTTATTCCGATACCGAACCTCCTCAAATTTTTATTGCAGCACCACCTTCACCTGCAGCATCTTGCGATGTTGGATTTGGTGAGGTCACTGGTTTCACAATTCACAATGCTGGTCGTGGATACGAACCTTCTGCGTTTGTGAATTGCAGCCGTGGTGTGTCCGCAGTTACAGAATATGATCAGAAAGGTAATCAGGTTTATAGTTTGGAATCTGACACCGTTCAATCCTCTCACGCTGTTGGCGCAACAATCTACAACATAGACAATCTGTTCGCTAAAGAACTTTACAGAAGATACGTCAATCAATATCTCCCGAACGCGGATATTGACTATACCAAGGTCAATGCTCCGCAGATTATTAAGACTATTAGCGATTTTTACGCTTCAAAGGGCACCAAAATTTCGACTCAGTATCTGTTCAAGATGCTGTATTCGGAGAATGTTGATGTTTCTTACCCCAAGGATGAGATTATCAAACCATCTGCCGCAACTTGGAACGTAGATACCGTTCTTCGTGCGGAACTTATTTCTGGAGATTCGCGCAATCTTCAGGATTCTCAACTGTTTCAGTTTGCAGATGCGGTAGACCCAACTATTAAAGACGCATCGGTTCTTATTGAAAACGTCATCGCCATCAATACTGGTGTGGGTACCGTGTATGAACTTGCAATTTCTGAGGAAACTTTGCAAGGTACATTCTCAATTCCGTATAAGACAACTCTTGTTGAGGCACTTGATACGGATACATCAATCATTACCGTTGACTCTACCATTGGTTGGCCAGAGAGAAACGGTACTATCCGCATTAACGATGAAGAAATTGTTCAGTACAAGGAAAAGACTCTCAACCAGTTCATCGAATGTACTCGTTCTAAGAATGGTGTTGTAGAGGATTGGGATGCTGGTACCCCAATATATGCAGATATGTTTGTCTATGCCAACTATGGCACCAGCACCGAATGTAAACTGCGTGTTCTGGGTATTGCAGACGCTAAGTCTACAGTTCTTTCTGACACAGGTTCTTACTATCTGCCTGGTGACAAGCTGAATGTTGCATCTCTTGGTTCAACGACTGATGACCAGAGAGTCACATCCTGGTTGTATAACGTTAAGAAACTGATCAGTGTCAGTCAAATTGTACCTGGAGGTCTCAACAACCAGACAGCAACAGTTACCTGTGTAAACAATCACGGTCTTCTGGTTGGTGACTCCGTTACAATCTACGGTGCTAACCCGACAGTGTTTAATGGTACATTCTTGGTTACCTCTCGTTTGAGCAATACCGTATTTGAATATACCATTCCACAACCCGCAGCGAACGAACCCCAAGGCAATATCCTGCTGTCCGTTGATTTGAACAAGGGCAAGTCTTCCGAACCAGGTATTGATGTTGCTGTTAGGAATTTTACGACAAACGTACAAAATACCTTCTTCAACGATCAGTATTCATATATTGCATCGTCGGGTATTCCAAACTATGAAGTGGGTCCTTTCCTTGGATCTGCACTTCTTCCAGGCAACCAGCGTAAACTGATCCGTATTCCCAGAGTAATTAATACGGTTTCCAGACGCGAAGATATCCAATTTGGTCCTATTGGATCTTGGGTTAATGGTGTTTCTGCGTGGTCTTATAAGTCTCAAAATAAAATTAAGTTTGGTGGTGTGACAAGCATCACCATTGATAATCCTGGAACTGGGTATGACGCTGCAGTTCCTCCAGTTATCGAAATTACTGGTGGCGGTGGTTCTGGTGCATCTGCAACGGTTGTTGTTAATGGATCTTTGTTTGAAATTGAAGTAACTGCTGGTGGTACTGGATATACATCTTCACCGCTTGTTTCTATTGTTGGCGGTGGTGGTTTTGGTGCAACCGCAACTGCAGTTATAACAAATGGTAGAGTTAGTAGGATTCTTGTCGAATCTCCTGGTCAAGGATATACATCTCAACCCACAGTTTCGGTTTCTGGTGGTGGCGGCACTGGATGTACTGCTGTTGCTACCGTTAGAGGTCCAATTCAATCCGTTGCTACTACTAGCAGTGGTTCTGGTTACACATCTTCACCCACACTCAAACTAAACTCTGGTGAAGGTGCGGTTGCACAACCGATCATCATTAATGGTCGTATTGTTTCTATTGCTATCATTGCTGCTGGTAGAGGATACACCACTGCACCTCGTGTGATTATCAATGGTGATGGTTATGGTGCTGTCGCTAAAGCAACTATTGGTACTGTTGGTGAAGATAGGGGCAAAGTTATTGGTGTTACTATCATTAACCGTGGTATTGGTTATAGCACAGGTACAACAACTGTCCGTCTTGAAGCGATTGGTCAAAGCGCACAATTCAGTGCAAACGTATTTGAGTGGACTCGTAACCTTCAAGATCAACTGGCATTAAACTTTGATGCTGCTCGTGGTTATGTGTTTGCTGGTTATAACACACAATATGGTGGTGAATATGCACACGTTTCTGATCCCAAACAACTGAGATATGTTCTTGGCGATAATGTGTTCAGAAATCCTTCTACTGGTCAACTCCAAGAACTTTCCACTGGTTATGTTCACTCTCCCATTTTGGGTTGGGCATTTGATGGTAACCCGATTTATGGTCCTTATGGTTACATCGATGCTACGGACCAGTCTTCTGGTATTCGTCGTATCAGGTCTTCATACAGTGTTAAGTCACGTCTTGTATATGATGCAGATACTAATCCAGTGCCTCTGCGCGAAGACGGTCCTCTCCTTTCAGATTACCCTGCTGGATCTTTCATCGATGACTATGAATATGTGTTCCAATTGGGAGACCTAGATCAATATAATGGTCGTTTTTGTAAGACACCAGAATACCCTGAAGGTGTGTATGCATATTTTGTTTCCATTGATGCATCTGATTTTGGTAATCCAGTTTTCCCATATATTTGTGGTCCTCAACTGTATTCTCAACCAGATACTTGGAATTTCTCTCAGGATGCTGTTCAAACCAACATTCCTTCTGACGTGGTTCGCTTCCGCGATCCATATGAAGATGTTGATATTGACATTGATCGTCAACCAAACGCAGCCACAGACACGTTGGTCACTGAATTTGGTGAAGACTTGATCTTTGAGATTGAAGATCTCAACAGAGATGGTCTTATCAACAATCTTGAAGCAACCGAACCTCAGGTTATCACTGAAGAACCCGTTCTGCAAGTATTTGATTACTATCCGAGAGTTTCCGTTCGTTCCGAAGTTGATATTGATATTGAGACTACGACGAAATTTGAAGATGCTAAGATTGACGGATTTGTGATTGAAAACCCTGGCGTTTCTTACAAAGTCAGTGATAAACTGTACTTTGATAATGAAGGTACAGAAGGTTTCGGTGCATCGGCAAAAGTTTCTGCAGTTAAGGGTCTGACCATTGCTGGATATACCAGCTATATGAGCAATGACGAACCTTATGGTCAAATCACAACCGATGGTGAGCACGAACTCCGCGTTGGTGATGAAGTTATTGTTAATAGCACACCAATTCTGGACGAAACAAATAAAACTTTCCGCGTTAAAGTTATCTCTGGCGTGGAACAGGTTGATGTTGTGCAAGCAGGTCTCGGATATTCCGAGGAAATTCCCCCAACATACGAAATTATCACTTCTCAAGGGCAAGATTTTACAATTGAACTCCCAAGAACTGAGGCTGGTGGCGTTAACAAGGTCAACATCATCAATTCTGGTTCTGGATATGATGAGGATAATCCTCCAGAGATTCGCGTCACACACCCACAAAGATTTAAGAAGGCAGCGTATTTCCTGTCTTTCTTGGAAGAAAATAATTCCGTCACAACTATAAACGACATTCAAATTGCCGATGACAGAACCATCTATGTTTGTGGTAAGACATCGGTTGAAGATGGAGACACTGCTGGTGTTCTTGCCAAATTCAATAGTGATGGTCGTCTCTTGTGGAAGCGTACTCTTATCCCAACAGTTCCTAATGCTCAGGACAAGAGTCTTGTTTGGAATTCTCTGTATGTTGAAAATTCCAATCCACATAACATCTATGTCGTTGGTGAAACAATTCCGAACGTTGGTAATTTGACACACAATCCTGATGTGGTTGTTGCCAAGTATCAATCTGGATTTGATAATGCAAATAATCCTGATGGCATCATCCAATGGCAGCGCGATATTGCTGGCATTTCTGGTTCGACCAGACGCGATTATGCCACGACAATTCGCCTCGACCAAGAAGGTCGTGTGATGATTGGTGGTTACACTGATGCAAACTCCATATCACCCGATGATATGTGGGTGTCTCTCCTCGATCTTGATGGTTCTGTTATGGAGAAGCGGAAAATTGCTTCTGCTTCTGGTACTGAGCATCTGCATCAATTGGAGTGGAAGAGTAACGACACATTCCTGTTCTGCGGAATTTCTGATCCCAATGGTACTGGAGACATTATTATTGGTGAAACTTACTATGATACCGCGACTATTGAGATTCAGTGGTCTAAATCTATCGTAAGCGGACCCGTTTACAGATATTCCAATCCATCCTTCACTGTTGATGATTATGGTGCTGTTTATGTTACTGCAACCGTAATCAATTCAGACGACAAGAACTATGGTGTTATGTACACCAAGTTTGATGGTAACAATTGGAATACTGCATTGACTAGCAAACTGTATGTTCCCCAAGGAACATATGAAAGTTGCGAATCTGCAGGGATTAAATTTGACATTTTCGGCAATATTGATCTTGGTGTTTTTGTCAAGCGAGCATTTAACCAGTGCGAATCCGTTACATCCAAAATCTCTTGGAATACTGGAAATATCATAACTTCATCAACTCTTGTTGAATCTAGTGGAATTGGATATCATCCAATCGCAATCTCTAGTGATAATTCTGGAGATACCATTGTTGCTGGTAACAAGGTTGAATCGGATCAACTTGCAATCTTTAATTGGGATACTGCAAGTAATGTGTTTGAGGAGACATACAACGATACTCTCAAGACTGGAACCAATACTCAATGGTATGCAAGTGGGAATGCCATTATCGATACAAACAAGTATTATGATGGGGTTTCTTCAATTCAACTGGATGCTCCCAATTCGTTGGCACTCCAATATGGTAGTGATTTGTCAAATCAGTGGACTCTTGAAGCATTCTGGGCACTATCCACAGCACAATACTCGGCAAACAATACCGATCCAGAATTCTATTCGGTTTCGGACTCTCTTGGTAATACTGTTTCTTGTGGTGTTATCGGTGATAATACTGATCCCAATTATGGAAAGGTTTATGTAAATCTCTCTGGAACAACAACGTATTCGACTGGTTCTACATTCTGGTCTCCATTTAATGCAGAAACATTCGCTCACGTATCCTTGTCTAAAGAGCGTGCTGGGGTTGGTTCGTACACATACCGTGTGTTTATCAATGGCAACCTTGCACATTCCGTAACCAGCACAACAATTGACGTTCTACTTAAAGATGCATCCCTTGGTCCTCAGGCAGCACCCACCAGCACAACTGGTTGGATTGGATGGATTGACAATTTTGTAGTTTCCAATTCCACAAAGTATACAGCAGCATTCACCCCCGCAGTTGTTGTTGGTTCTAGTTCTTCCGTCAAATCCTTCATCTACAAGGTAGATAAAGATAGAACAAAACTGGGAACATTTACTCTTGATGATGTTGAGTCTGGACACACCATCACAATTTCCTCCAACACAAGTTATACTTTTAATACCCTCAACCAAACTATTACTGATTGGGCACTTGGTCCTGCAGGTATTCAAATCCTTGATTATTCTGACGTTGCCGCTCAGCACGTTCCTGGTATCTTTACATTTACTGATACTAGCGAAACATATGCTGAGAGAACAGCAACTATTCCTACTGTTGGTGGTAAGAAACTTCTGCTTCAGGCAACAGTTATCCCGAAATTCTACTTTAGGGATGCTAAGTATAGCAGCATTGACCTTGTTAAGACTATTACGTTCAACCAAGAAGCAACCTTCACCAAAGGTTCTATTCTCCAACAGTATCAAGTAATTGGTGGCGATGATGTTATTTCTGCATATGGAACGATCGTTGAGGTTGGAACCAATTCCTGTAAGATTGGTAAAATTATCGGCAATTTTGATACCCAAAAACTGCTGAAATCTTCTGCTGGCGACGTTAACACTCTTGATCGTAATTTCTCTGCTGCAACAACAGTCCCCCAGTGGCAAGAGAATTTCTCATACACAACAGGTGATGAAGTTTATAATGATGGCAAGATTTATACCGCAACATCTACTGGCATCTCTGGTCCCTTAGATCCTACCCATACCACAGGCATCGTCACCGACGGTAATGTAAATTGGGCGTTTACTGCAGTTTCTGGGACATTTGTTATTGATCTTGCTAATACTGCATATAGTGGTGGTACACTGTCGGACTTTGCTTCCTGGAGAGCTTTTTCACCTCAGGACTACACAATTAAGATTGAATCGATTTATGACGATTCATCCTTCATTAAGGGTGACACTATTGATGCAGATGCAGTCAATCTAACATTCTCCGTTGATACCACTGGCAAAATTGCAACTTTCGGTGGACTGATTGGTGTCAAGTCTTTCACCTTGGTCGCGACCCTGGATAAAGATGTTATCCCTTCTGCGGCACTGACTAATACCGATCTGGTGTTCTGTTCTTCTACGAGTAGACACAACTTTGAAGAGAATGACATCATCTTTACAGAAAGATTTGCAACCAATGATTATAATGGTTCGTTCTTCATTGAGGAGGTCTTCAATTCAAGAGAATTTACCTTCCGTCTGAGAAGCACCGCTGTTCAAGATCCCACGTTCTCTGGTACTGGTTCTTCTGTTGGTAACATCAACATTTATGCGAAGCATCCCAAATTCCTGTTTGTTCGTTATCACCAGTACATCTTTGACTTGGATGATCCTTCCAACTTTGGTTACTATCTGTCGTTCTCCAAGGATAACCAATACAAACTGGAATATCCGTTCATCAACATCATCAGAGAAGGTACTCCTGGTCTAACTGACGACGATTCTCCGACTCCTCTGGTCAAGTTTGTTGTGACCGATGCTGTTACAAACATTTCGTACTACTTCGATCCCTCCAGAACTGGTACAAACTCCCCTGTGGGTGAAGGTTCGTTCATCGACGTTATCACAACTCCATATGCAGGGACTTTCCGAGTCAGTGCTACTGGAAATGTTGGTACAACCTTCGACTTCAAACTTTTCAACGAACCAGAGAAGACAACTGCTCCTGTCGGTAATAATGAGTTTGGCAATCCAAGATCTTATTATTCGACAAGTTCTCTCAAAGCAATTGGTCCTATTGCAGACATTAAACTGGTTAACCCAGGTGGTTTCTATCAGAAACTCCCCATTGTCACAGATATTGCGTCGAACAGAGAGATTGAAAAGGTTCGTATTCTGAATGGTGGTACTGAATATGTCAACGGCGTGTACTACAACGTACCCATTCAGGGTGACGGTGAAGGTGCATCCTGTAACATCACCGTTCAAGACGATGGCGATTTCACTGGGGTTATTACCGATGTTGTTCTGACATCTGCTGGTGAAGGTTATAAGACTGCATACATCGATGTTGATGGCATCTCTGGTATCCTCGGACCTCTGCTCGCAGGTTCTGGTGCACAACTTGAGGTTGTGATTCCTGATGAGGGTTCTGGCGCATCGGTCTTCCTGCAAGGTAAGAGCATCGGTAAGATCAAGAAACTGAAGAACAATGAATTTGGTTTCGGTTATTCTCACGATTATACTCTGAGACCCGAAATTACTTTCCCTGTGAACCTTCAACTGTTTAATACCGCTATTCTGTCGGAGATCAAGATCACTGATCCTGGTTCTGGTTACACATCTGTTCCTGCAGTTGTGATCGAAGGTGGTGGTGGTACAGGTGCTGAAGCGGAAGCAGTTGTCAAGAACAATCGTCTTTCGGAAATCATCATCAAGAATCCTGGTGCTGGTTACTCTTCGGAACCGACTGTTACCCTGAAGTCTGAATTTAACTACGTTGTTAACGTTGACTTGGGTTATCTGCAGTTCAACTTCCCACACGGTATCACCACTGGTGCAGAAGTTCAGTTGAGAGCAGAAGATCTTGGTTCTACGGTTGGTATTCTGCCGAAACCGAGTTCTGCAGGTTTGGTTAGCTTGAACCCGAATCAAATCTACTATGCAATCGCTGGTGAGCAAAACTCCTTGGAATCTGACCAACTTCGTATTGCACTGACCAAACTTGACGCAGAATCTGGTTCTTTCATCACATTCTTGACCCAAGGTGAAGGTCGCCAAGTGCTGTTGACCGAAGTGTTTGGTGGTCAAGCAGAAGCTATCGTAGAAACCTCCAGATTCCTTGAAGGTGAACTTGTTTATCAGGGTTCTTCACTGGAACTTGCATCTGCAACTGGTTACGTTTCCACTAACGAAGGTTGGCAGATTGGTCCTCGCATTCTTAAGTTGGAAAATTATGATGGCATTTGGAAAGATGGTGAGCGTGTCACTGGTCAGGTGTCTCGTGCATCTGGTTTGATTGATAACCTCTCCATTGCTCGCGGTACTCTGAATATTGCTTCTCTGACCACAACTCCTGGTCAGTTTATCGATGACGTTGGCAAACCCTCCGAAATCGTTCAGAAGATCCAAGATTCCTACTTCTATCAGAACTTCTCTTACGTTATCAAGTCTCAGACTCCGATTAACGAATGGAGAAAGTCCATCCTGGAAACAAACCACCCTGTTGGTTTCAATATGTTCGGTGAACTTGCTATTTCTGGTGGTAAGGATATTTCTGGTCGTAAAGTTATTTCTGACCTGGTTAAGGAAGTTAATATTAGTTCCTATACCAACATTAATCAAATTACATCGTTTGCAAACGCACAACCAATCTACACAGAGTTCAACAACACTGAAGTTCTGTTCAGACGTAAGCGTCTGACCAACTCTGAGGAAATTCTCACATCTATCGTCAAGAAAATCGATGATATTTCATCAGACTTTAATGGTATTAGAACTCAGTTCCCCCTGAACGTTGAAGGTGAATCCATCACCGCAACCGAAACTCAGATGTTCGTGCTGATCAACGGTGTTGCACAGGCACCTGGTGATGCATTCTCAACTTCTGGTCCTTCGATTGTCTTCACTGAAGCACCGAAAGCACCTTCCAGAATCAAATTCCGTGAAGTTGATTATGCTCAGATTGAAATTACCCGCCTGACATTTAGCAACATTAGTGGTATCTTCCCACTTCTGGGATATAAAGTTCGCGGTATTGTTTCCGAAGCAATTGCAACTGTCATCGACTCTGGCGTTGACTACATTGATGTGATTAACGTTGAAGGAACATTCCAAATCAACGAAAGCATTCTTAGCAGTCAAACTGGATTCAACTCGGTTCTTTCCAACGTCGCTACTGTATCCCAGAAGACAATTTACGAACAGGGTGAGAGAATCACCAACTTGAGTGGCGATTTTGCAATCATTGAAGAAAGTAACCTGCAAGATGGTACAATCACATCTCACTTGGTTGTTTCTCGTACATCTGGTACCGATAAGTATGAAACTGGCGAATTCAATATCAAGTTCAACGATATTATTTACTCTTCCCGTTCAAAGATTGCTGCAAGAGTGACTGTTATCGCACCTTACAGTGATGATGTTTCTGGTCAAATTATCGACCAGGTTGACCTGTCTCCTGCATCTTCCTTCTTTGCACTGGTCTTCCAGAGAGTTCCTTCAACGACATTCCCGAACGTCATTCTTGACAATATTGGTGATACCGTTATCAATCCCACAGAGATCGATAGCACAGAATCTAATAACCAAGACTTCCTTGATTTTGAGCGTGTTCGTAACCAAGAAATTCGCTACACCAATCTCGCAGGCAATGACTTTGCTCCTGGCACCGATATTCGCCTGAAGAAGATCTATTTCGGTAACTCTTCGTTGAGAACCGTCAAAGATCCTCGTGCAAATAACGCTTCCGAGTCAATCCTGAAGAACCTTGACTTTATTGCTGAGGAAGCAGTGGGTAAGATGCTTGAATTCTATCCTTCCTTCCAGATTCAAAGCGTCGGTGGAAATAGTGACTGTCAGGACGATATTAAGGATATCCTAACGGCTATCGCGTGGCAATTGGAATATGATGGCAACTCTGAAATTTGGGATGCTGCGAATACCTACGTTCAAGGCAACAGTGTGTACCACCTGGATGGTGCTGTTCCCCAAACAGTTTATGCAATGGAACAGGCACGTGATCTTGCGATAAAGTGTATCAATATGATCACTATCAATCCTGAGCACACCAGATTGAGTCAGTGGAAGGATCTGACGGTTACTCCCGAGTACACAGTGATCGACAACAGTCACGCTGACGCTCGCAATCTGATCCTTGCTAATAAGTGGTTCATTGCACACGAATCTCTCTACTACGCTAAGCAGCAAAATCCTGGTCTGGTTGTGCCTGGTGGCGATGTGAACTGCCTCTCCGACATCGTAGATGTCTTGGAAGCAATGACATATAACCTGGCACACGGTGGCAACGACTTTATGTACGACGCTACTGAGCGTTATCTTACGGGTGCACACGTTGCTGGTTATGAAGATGATACCGTGAATGCCTTCACCAAGGCACGCGATATGGCAATCGAAGTGATGAGAAACAATGCTATCACCAAGCAAGATACTTCTCACGGTTGGGTTCAGTCTTTCGACCTCACCATCACAGCAGATACTCAATCTCCCGCCTGTCAGCAGGTCGCATCGTCGATTACAACTCTAATGGGTATGCTGATCACTTCGATCGGCACTACAGCATCTCCTGGAACACTTGCCGCATTTGAGGCAGCGTATACTGAAACTGCACCTTCTCCGACATACAACACAAATCGTGAGGCAATTCCTTACGAAAATGCGTGTGTCAACCAGACTTCTGCAGTTACCAATTTCTTCCATATCATCACGGATTCGCTTCAGGATCCCACTGGTGCTGATCCGACTACCTATCAGTGGTCCATCAGCAACTTGACTCGTGTTGAACCCCCGTATGCGTTTGAAGACGGCGAAACGATCCGTTCTATCAAACACAACTACAAGAACAAGTCTTCAGGTGGTTTCTTCAACTTTGGTGATACTATTCGCGGTATGTCATCTGGAGCAACATCTGAAGTTATCGGAACCAATGCTGGTAACAAGTGGATCTACACCAAGGCAGTTACTGGAGCATACTCTGCAAACGAGTATATCACCAACTCTCTAATGACCGCAACTAATGCTTCAGTTGATTTATTGATGTCCAAAGTTGGATCTGGATCTGTTTCCTTCACAGGAACTGGTAGCAAACTTGAATTCCCCGCAGACGAGAGAGTTGATTTCGGTACTGCAGACTTTACCATCGAAGCTTGGATTCGTCCCTCGGGCGTAAGCGGTGTCCAAAGAATCATTGATTGTCGTGCATCTGGCACTGACGTTGCAGTTACTCTCTTTATGAGTGGAACTTCTCTCCGTTACGGTACAGGTGCTGGTGATCACATTACTGCTACCAGTGCTATCACAACTGCAAACCAGTGGTACCACATCGCAGTTTCTCGCGCTTCCAACACCACAAAACTGTTTGTTAATGGCGTTCAGGTTGGTTCTGACTACACAGACAACAATGATTATGCAGATAATGCATTTAAGGTTGGTGCTTCTTGGAACAGTGGTGAAACATTCGCTGGTCATATTGACGAATTCTTGATCAGAAAAGGAACCGCCTCGTACGGTTCTGGGTTTACTCCCCCCATTGTCTATAACTACAGCGGATTGGATATTTCCTTCGCGTTCAATGGCAATACTCCTTTCCCGATCGAGCATACTGCAATCTACGCAACGTATCTGCAAACTATCATCTCGTCTGCAACGGCAAACGGTGTCGAATTGTTCCGTCAAGAAATTATGACGGAAGAGGTTGATACTGGTAGAGACGTATATCGCGACTGTGCCGATATTATTGAGAAGAACCGTTACTGGATTGCTGAGGAAGCAGTTGGTCGTATGAAGGCGACTTACCCAGAGTTTGTGATGCCTGGTGACTATGGAAACAGCACACAAGGTACAGATTACTGCCTGCGTGATACTCACTCATTCATTCTGCCCGCAATCATTAATGATCTTCGTTACGGTGGTAACTACAACACAATCGTTGCTGGTCGTGGATACCTTGAGGGTTCGGGTGCACTGAAGCATATCAATGGTGAACTCCTGCAGTCCATCTACAGTTGGCGGGAAGTTGCAAAACTTTGCATCAAAGTCATCACCGAAGATGAAACTGATCTGAGTGGTGAGTATACCGACAGAATTCGTGTTCCCAACTACTTCAGTTCTCCTGCATCTACACAAATCCAGAACTTCATTACCGATCTGGTTGACGATATGTTGGATGTTCTGGGTCCGACTGGACACAGATTCCGTGATGGTGCTGATCTACTGTACTTCAACCGTAAAGCGATTGCTGACGAAGCAGTCTATATGCTGGAAGAAAAGTGGAAGGTCAATATCGCATTCTACGAACAGAATAAACTCTCCATCCCTGGTGGTCGTGAGAAGTGTGTTCGCGACGTTCGTGACTATATTGTTCCCGCTGTTGCTGGTGATCTCTTGACTGGGGGTAACTCCAATATTCAGGGGATTATTGATTTCTATCTTGATGCTCAAAGCAATATCAATCACGTTGAGAGTGAACTGCTCCCGATGCTGGATGCAATTGAATATGTGAAGATGCTTTGTGGTTATGCGATTGAGAACCTGTTGATTTCTCGTAGCGAGAATATCGCAAACTTGACTGGTACAAGTCCTCAAACTATTGACGACTTCTACCAATTCCAATACACCGACTTCGCTGCATTCCGTAAGGATACTGCAGTTGAACCCACGTTCCTGGGAGATCCTAAGATCTATCAAGGTGACAACTATGCAATCGATGCTTCCAACCTTCTGGAGCAGAATGCACGTACAATTGCTGAAGAAGCAATTGATCTGGTTACCAAGACCAGTGCATTCCAACATTCCAACTTCAGAGTTCCTGGCGGTAAAGTCAACTGTGAAGATGACATCGTTGGATTCATCGAAGCAGTTATTCACGACTTGCGTTTTGCAGTTAACGAGAAATCTTACGATGCAGCAATGCTCTATCTGAACACAGATATGGGTCTGCAGCACGTGACAAATCAAGCAGAAGAAACTGTCTATGCTTATAAGTTGGCACGTGATATGTCGATTCTCGCGATTCGCAATAAGCTTGGGTTTAATCCCTTGGAGGATGATCCTACTCTGCCTCCTCGTGGTGATTATGATTACAATGCAAACGGTAACGGTTTCTATGATGCAGCAAATGAAATCAGAAATAATCTGAGATTCATTGCTACCACTGCTGTCGGACGTGGCATAACAAACTATCCTTCTCTCGTCATCCCTGGTGGTTATCAGAACTGTGTTGACGACACTGTTGACATCCTTGAGAGATTGATTTTCAACCTCGCTCACGGTGGCAACAATATGATGTACTACGCGACCGAGTTCTATATCACTAACGCGAATGCAATCTCGCACGTAACCTCTCAGGCAACAGAAACCAAGTACATTTTCGAGCAGGCACGCGACATCGCAATTCAAGTGATGCGTGGTCAATCTGTTACAACCAACGGCACAACCGAAGGTACTCAACTGATTGATACCACGATCACTGCCGATACCGCTAACCCAACTTGCCAAAACGAAGCTGCTGCTATCAACACCCTAATGGGTATTGTGATTAATCTGTTCACAAATACTGGCGATCCTCAGGGTTATCTGAATGGTATTTCTAAGACTCTGCCTGGCGAATGGCCGCTGACTGGTGAGCGTGCAATCCGTCGCGATCTGACTATCACGTATGACCAGTCTGGTATGGGTCTGTGTGCTGTGGTTTCTTCCACAATCGATACCCTGTTTGGTTATGTTATCAATGTTGTGGATACTGCTGCTCAAGGTAGTGGCAACTATCTGTCCAACCAGGGCATTACCAAGACAGTTGCTTCTACTTCCAATACCCTGACTTCTGGCGCTGGTCTCTGTTATAACGTCAAATCTGCTGCAAATGTTCTTTTCGATCTTCTCGAAGACACTCTCGGACGTGCACCTGAGATGTATCGTCAAGCAGCACGTTTGGTTCTGATCAACGATAACTACATCAATCGCGAATCTTACTACAAGACCCTCAACACATACTCTGGTTATGGTGGAGATGAAACATTTGGCGATTCTATCCGTAAAGCATACGCATATGATCTCCTGACGGATGGTAACGCTAAGACTCTCGCACTGGTGAACTCTTGGTTTGATGCTGAAGGCAACTTCATTGCATTCCCTGGAACATTCAGAACCTATCTGATCTTCCACGCGAATGCAGTCAAAGATTTAACCAAGCAAATTGTTCTGCAAACAGCAGCAAATCCTGGTGCATATAACTTAGAACCTGTTTACACAAATCTCGAACTTCGTGTAAATCAGTCTGCAGCGGATAAGATTGATCAGTTGGATCACCTGGTCCAAACTGCTCTCGTCAGGTCTAAGCCCCCAACAACACTTCTCAAGTACAACTTTGATGCTGGTGTTGCTGTTAACGCGAATGGTTCCATCACTGTTGTTGGCACCCATCCATTTGAGGCGTACGACATTGTTAACTACTCTGTCCTTGGAACTTCTATCGCCGAACTTAATCGTGCACAGTATTACATTCACCCCGATACAACTGCATCTACCATCTGGTTGGCAGAATATATCGATGGTGAAAAGATCAGATCTCTGACTCCTGGAACTGCAGGTCAAATTCATACCCTGGCAGTTAATAGGAACACTGGTATCACTAGAATTCCTACTACATATGGTGATCGCGACATTCCTACGCCAATATCTGGTGGTATTCAGGCAGCGGATGTGTTCTATGGAACAAACACTGGTGCATACGCAGAAGTCATTCGCATTCAGGACAACCTCGCGAGCGTGCTTTACAATATCAAGCACCTCACAATCACCCACACAACTCCCGAACAGAAGTTCTTCAATAATGAAACGGTCGTTGTGAATGGTGCCACAGCAAATACGGGCACAATCCTTTCTACTGATGGTGAGACCTACGTCAAGGTCATTGTGAATGGTGGTGCCTTCTCCAATGGCGACACCATCGAAGGTATTGATAGTGGTGCTCAAGGCAATGTGACTTTGGATCCCGACAATCGTCTTCTGGTCAATTTCCGTCGTGGCGAATTCATTGCAACCGATGTCTTCTTCTCTAAGCAAGACACTGGTTCTGCAAACGCTCTGATCGTTCGCAATAATGATGGTGCTTTGACGGATAACCAAAATGGTCGCGTCACTTTCGATATTGAGACCGTTACTGGTGAATTCAAACCATCTGACGTGATCTACGGTTCTGTTACCGATCAGATCATTGAGATTGAGAGTTTCAATGTCACTCCTGGATTTGGTGAGTATATTCACTCCACCGAAATCACAAGATTCACATATGGTGCTCTTATCACAGATACAGGCGTTACCGATACATTCCAAGTTGGTGATGTTCTGCAACTCCAGAATGCAGGTCAGACAGTGGGTCACACCTTCGTCGTTACCGAACACGACATTGATAATAACTACGTCTATCTCGCGAATGAGACTAGTCGTTTCTCCTTGATCGGTTCAGACCTCACCGTGATCGCTGGCGATCCTGCTTACACTCTCGCGAAGATTCCTGTAGGATCAAACTTCCCCAGTGTCTACACTGACGTTATCACGCAAGTTACCATCACGCCTACAACTGCATATGGCAAGATTGCTAAGATTGAGCAAATCGGTCTTCGTGCAATTCTACACCTAGAAGATTGTAGTGGAACATTCTTGAAGAACTCTCAGATCATTGGTGACAATGGATTCCGTGGTGCTTGCTCACAAGCAAGAGAACTTCGCGGGCGCGTGAGAAGATTCTTCAGAGGTTTCGACGGTGTTCAAACCAACTTCAAACTGACCACTGGTAATGGTGATCCTTACTTCCCAGATCCCGCTGGTCATATGATGATCTTTGTGAATGGTATTCTGCAACCTCCTGGTGGTAGCAACGCCTACACAGCGTTCTCCGACAACATCCAGTTCACCGAAGCACCTGCCGTTGGTTCTACTTTCCACGGCGTCTACGTGGGTAAACTGAGACAGTTGGATGACATCTCCTTCGACTTCGACTCGCTGAGAAACTCCTTCAACCTGAAACTGGGTGGCGTGTTCTACTCGCTGACACTGACTGATGGTGTTCAGTCCAACACGATCAAACCTGAGAACAACATCATTTGCCAGTTGAACGGTGTTATTCAGGAACCTGGAATCGGTTTCGAGATCGTTGGTTCTAGAATCATCTTCTCTGAGATTCCTCGCGCAGGTTCGACCTTCGTTGCCTTCTCATACATCGGTTCTGACGTTGACGTTATCGCGGCAACGGTTGTTCCCCCGATTGAAGCGGGTGATATTCTCCAGATCGAAGGTGAAGATGAGTCTAGAACTGTCGCTCTGATCGAATCTTCCAACTCCTTGATCACGTTTGAATACTCGGGCGCAGTTCGCGGTCGTAATGGTCAGGCATTGGCAGAAATTGAGAAGGGTCGTGTGATTGAAGCAATCCTCACCAATTCTGGTGATGGTTATAGCGACAGACCTCAAGTCGATGTGGTTTCCTCCTCTGGTTTTGGTGCTCGCATCAAGGCACTTGTTGGTCTCGCACGCATCGACGTGAAGAATGCTGGTCAAGGTTATACATTGCCCAGAGTCGCAGTTAATACAACTGTTCCCGACACATTCCTTGGTCCCACAGGTGCTGCGTTGAACGGTGGTATTGACATCTATGATCCCAACTACGTTCCCCCTGGCGATGAAACTCCTCAGGGTGAGAGAGCAATCGTGATTGAATCCCAACCCGTTAACACCACAGTCAACCAGGGTGAGACCGCATCCTTTACGGTCATTGCTTCCACAAACCCCACTGGTGGGTCTATCGCCTACCAGTGGCAGAAGAAGGACTATGGATCTACAGAATGGATCAACATTGATGGCGCTACATCACCCACTTACGTTACTCCTGCAACCACTCAGGCAGATGGCGGTGATGAGTATCGCGTTGGTATCACATCGCCTGGCGCAACACCTGTCCTGTCCAACTCTGCAGTCCTCGGTATTAACATTGGTGCTACGGTGATCTCTGGATTTACCGCTGACCAGATCTTTGACGACAACTAAATAGTTAAAAAAGGAAATGGCAGCTACTGGTAGTTACAATGCAGTAACAGACATCCTTACCGTAACAGGGGATGGTATACCCACCCCTGTTGGGTATGGTACTTTTCCTAATGTAAACAACCCCAATTCGGTAACTAGTTATTCGTTTCAACACGCCTTTACGGAAAGGGGTGGTGATAATACAACGAATAGTCAGTCAATTCCATTGGGGATTGTTGGTATTAGTGCGAATGGTGTCGCATTCTTCAACCCGAGTGCTGGCGGCGGCGGAAATCCTCCCCAAGGATTTCAATATGTCGCTGCTGGTAATGAAGCACAAATAAGTTTTGGCGAAGATGATTGTGGTGGTCACCCCGAGCAGTCTGGTCAATATCACTATCACGATTCTCACTTTCTAGATTGCTGGAAAGAGAATCAGGTGATGGCTGGATATAATGATTACTATGGATCGTCCCAATACAAGGGCGATAATATGCGTCACCCTGATGGACATTCCAAGATCCTTGGTTATTGCTTTGATGGGTATCCTGTGTATGGACCATATGCATATAATGATCCAAATAATAATGAGTCCCCAATTACAACTATGGGGACTGGATATAAGTTGCGGGAGACTGAAGCAGTAAATCGCCCATCATACGGGACTTATCCTGCTGGCGCATTCATTGAAGATTACATTTATGATGTAGATCTTCCTGGCAGACATTTGGATCTTTATAATGGTCGTTTTGGAGTTACCCCAGAATATCCCTCTGGAACATTTGCATATTTCGTATCTGTTCATAGAGATGAAACTGAGACAGTCACGTATAATGTGACTGTCACTGCTGAGGATGATGGGAATAAGTATCGTCTCAACGGTAATCTTTATCCAGATCTTGAACTGATCCGTGGTAGTACATACATATTCAATCAGGACGATTCCAGTAACAATGTACACCCATTCCATTTCAGCACATCTGAAAATGGTATTCACGCATCGGGATCTCCTTACAATACTGGCGTGACCTATTACCACGATGGTGTAGAGGTGACGTATGAAGAATATTGGAATATTAGTAATTTTACCAACGCCGCGACTCGTAGAGTACATTTTACTGTACCCAATGATGCACCAAATACTTTGTATTACTGGTGTTATTGGCACGCCAATATGGCAGGGTCTTCCACAGTTACTGTTAGAGATAATAAGTATGGAATACCCCAATTCCCATTTATATTTGGTTTAGCATCGAAAGAGCAGTTATCAATTCCTGCCAATCAAGGTATTGGTCAGGGTGAAACAACTCCGCCCCCGTCTGGAGGTGGTGGTGAGCCAGAAGTGCCTTCACTTGTCATCAACAATCAACCGACAAACTCAACGGTTTCGGCATCGAGTCCAGTTTCTTTCACAGTCGTTGCTGAAGTGCAACCCGAAAATGGTCCGATCAACTATCAATGGCAAGTCTCATCTGATGGTGGATTTTCCTGGTCCAACATAACAGGTGCTCATTCATCAACATATACCTTTATTGCTCTGTCGTATATGACAGGATATAGGTATCGTGTCATCCTTACTGGTCCTATTGGAGCACCTGCATCGGCATCTAACTCTCCACTAGCATCGAACCTGGTGATCTTGACGGTCACTGGTTCGGATAGTGAAATCGATCTAACAGCAATCCTCAGATTGGATAGTGGTGATGGTCGATTTGATATGACGGCAGTCACTGTAGATAGAGATAATAACAACCCAACTTTTGCAACAACAACAGTTAGATTCGATGATTCTAGCTATGACTTTGACCTTACATAAATAACACCGTAGGAACCCTCCCAATTATGGCTAAGCAGAACCTCAATATTGGCGTCTCCGCTAACGACGGAACAGGTGATACTCTAAGAGATGGCGCTATTAAACTAAACAACGTCATCAACGAGTTGTATAATTACCTCGGAGATCAGACCAATCTGCAAATCAGTATTGGTTCTCCTTCGACGAACCAAGTTCTGAAGTGGAACGGCAGCGTTTTCACTGAGGGTCAACTTGCACTATCAAACCTCACCGACATTGATGTTGGTGGTTTGACCAATGGTCAGGTTCTGAAGTGGAATGATGCAAACTCTCGCTGGCAACCTGGCGATGACCTTCAGGGTGGTACTGGTGGTACTGTAATTGACAACCTTGCCAATAATGGCAGCGGCGACATTGTTGTTAGTGCAGATATTCTTCCAAACAGCGATGTTACATATGATCTGGGTTCCCCTACACTCAAGTTTCGTGACATCTATCTGAGTGCAGCAACCATCTGGTTGGATGATTCTGGTCTCAGTACAGATACTGCAACTCAAGAAATCACCAAGAAAAAGAAAGGGCAGCATCTAGTCAATAGCATTGATACTGGTGCAACTCGCACTATTGCGGCAAAACTCACTACCGAAAACTCTACTGAGCAAGAGAAGTTCCACAATCGCTTCTCTGTTATGAAGGCAAATACCAAGTTGGAACTCATCGATTCCGCTGGTCTAAAAGCGTCCGTTACATTTCTCGATTATACAGCAGAGAGTGGTCCTGCTCGTGCGTTCATCAGAGTCTCTGCTACTGGTCTAAACGCATCTCAAGAACTTTCGGTTACCAACCCGATTCACATTGTATCCCTCAACCGTATGGTTTCTGAGGATGAAGAGGGTAAAATCGATCTGGGTGGTGACCTCACCTTTGGTACTGGTCGCTCAATGAAGATTGATGAGGATGGTATTCTTGAACTCCCCGCAAGTGGGTCTATTCGTTTCGGTGATCAGGCATCAACAAAGACAATTGCTCTCGATGTTGATGGTAATTTGGATCTTGCTGCTGGCACAGAGATTCGTTTTGGTGGCGATGCTAACAAGGCAATTAAGTTCGATTCCAACGGCAACTTAGAAATTCCAGAATCTTCGGAAATTCGCTTTGGTAATAGTGGAACCAAGAAATTAGCGATGGATGAGAATGACAATCTTGTCCTCCCAACAGATGCAGAAATTAAAGTTGGTACTAAGCGTATCAAAATTGATACCAATGGTGAACTTCAAGTTGCAAATGACGGTACAAACTTTGAAGATTCTGACGGTGGATTCCGTCGTCAAATCAACAACGCTCCTGGTGGTTCGTCGTTGATTAAGGGTCACGATAATGCGACTATCTACAAACCATCCCCAACACTTCTGTTCAGATTCTCTGGTGTTGGTAGCACTGCATACAATGTTCAAGGACCAGGTTTCCCTGGAAGTGGTACTCAGAATGCGACCATAGTGTTATATCGTGGTTTTACTTACGATCTCCATAGTGTTTCTGGTGCTACACACCCCCTGAGAATCCAAGCAACAACTGGTTTGGGTCAGTCTGCATATACCACTGGAGTTACTGGTTCTGAGTCTGGATTGCAGTCCTTCACAGTTCCTATGAACGCTCCCAATACACTGTATTATCAGTGCACAGTCCATAGCGCAATGAACGGTACATTCGATATTCGTTGATAAATGGCAAGAACAGTTCCTGGATCTGGTGCAATCATTGTTCCAGTCTTTAATAGCATTTATGGTGTTAAAGACGTTTTTGTGGAGGATGGTGGTTCTGGATATAATCCATCCGATCCTCCACAGTTGAAGATTGCAAACTGTGGTGCGCCCATTCGCGAAGCGGTTTTAGAACCAGTAATCGCGAATGGGCAAATTGCTGCGGTCAAAGTGTTAGACCCAGGTGAAGGATATGATCCATTTAGAATCGAAATCGATACTGATGGTATTGGAACTGGTGCTGTTGCAAAAGCAATTCTATATGAAGAAGATAGATTTGATATTAACGGCAACCTGATTGCACCAGCAGGTTCGATTCAATACATTCAAGTCCTTTCAAATGGCGATGAGTATTATAATTCTCCAACAACAGCAACGGTAAGAGGTGGTGGTGGATCTGGTGCCGAACTTCGTCCTGTTACTGGTCTTGTTACTGGTCTTAGTTTAGAGAATCCTGGATCTAACTACGAACTTGGTGACATTAACCTCATCATCTCTGGTGGTGGGGGTCAAGGTGCAACGGGTGTTGCTGAAGTCGATGAATTCGGGGTTGTCAAACAAGTTAGAGTAACCAATCCTGGAGAATTCTATGAAACTCCCCCCGTTATTCTATTAAATGGTGGTGGTGGATCTGGCGGTAAAGCAATAGCAAACTTAAATCTTGGATCTATTTCATCTATCGATATTACAGATCCTGGCGGTGGATATTCGTCATCACCATCAGTGCTGTTTACACGAACAACAGACTTAACCAGAGCATCTAGAAACAGACAGTCATTCAACTCAACTCTGTATAACATTACTGGTTTGTTGGCGGATGTTAACGAAAATGATGATACAGTCTATGTTCAAACAACCACCCCATATCCAGGATCGGGTAAAATTCTTATCGGAAGAGAAATTATCCGTTATACAGGTAAAACACTTACATCATTTACTGGATGCGATCGTGCACTCAACTTCCGATATGATCAGAAGGTAACTCTAGATTCTCTCGCTAACGACAGTTACGGCATATCCCAATACAACTTCAATGTTGGTGATAGAGTTGTTAGGACAAATGAAAGTGCATCCAACAAAATTGCTCGCGTTTATGATTGGATTCCAGAACAAAGAGCACTATTTCTCACCTTTGAGGTTGACGAACTAGCATTTATTGATGGTGGTTCGTCTCAAGTTAAGTCCCAGGTGATTGACTTTAGTGGTGGTGTTGGATCTGCAACCGCTACAGGTGTGTCTCCACACACAATTGTTGATAGAGCAAATAGCAGAATTGTCACACTGACTGTTCCCATTAGTTATATCCAAGATAAAGCATTTGAAGATATTGCCGAATTGGATGGTCTTGGCGATGGTATTCCTGATCTGATTAACGCGAATACCGATTTTGAGGGTGAGATTAGTCTTGACGGTGGTATTGCATCTTCACTATATGGTATTGAAGAAACTGTGGGTGGTCAGAATACAACCCTATTTGCAGTTGGCGATCAGATGACTGATAGTTCTATACCCCCATTAGCACCTACAGTTTCCGTTGCAGGTGATCTTGGTGATGGTGATGTACACGATGCTGTAGTTATATTTACATTCCGTGTTATTGCTCCAACTACAAGCAATTATGTGATTGGTGAAACTGTAACTGGATCTATTACGGGAATCACTGGAACAGTTGAGTCCTGGAATATTGAAACTATGGAATTAACGATTGGTAGTGTTGTTCCCAGTTCTGGCAATTACCTTTGGAATAAGAATGAAACTGTCACAGGATCGCAATCTGGCGTAACTGGAACCATACAACAAATTAACTATCCATCATTTGTCAGAAACGAACCCGACTAACCACCATAAATAAAGAGAAGGCAGAAACTGTCCAATGGCACTACTTACCGACCAATTTAGAATTTTCACAGCAGAAAAATTCATTAAGTCGCTTGAAGGTCCTGATAAGAACCAAAGCGATATTGCTGCTGGTGCGAATAGAGATCGTCTTTATGTTTTCATTGGACGCCCTCAGGAATGGGATAACGAGAATAATCCTCCTACACCAGTTGACTCTTTCCAAGAGTTTTCTGATTCATTCGATGATATGATCTCGATGAAGCGTGTTCTTGCGAACGATGCTATTCAGGTTATTCGTCGTATCGACTGGATTCCCCCCGAGCAAACTACTGGTGGTTTGGGTTATGTGTACGATATGTATCGTCACGACTATTCTTCCTCCAAAACTGCATCTTCTGGTGCAACCAAACTGTATGATTCTGACTTCTACGTGGTTAACTCCTCGTATCAAGTCTATAAGTGCATCTATAATGGTACCTCCCCCAGTGATCCCAACGGTAAGCCTTCAACCGTTGAACCCACTGGCACTTCAACTTCCATTATTACCACTGCTGATGGGTATCGTTGGAAGTATATGTATACTGTTCCTGTCGGTCAGGTGCTGAAGTTCTTTTCTGGCGACTATATGCCAGTGTTGAGTGATACTGCGGTTATCTCTGATGCTGTTGGTGGAGAAATCGACACGGTTGTTATCCAGTCTTCTGGTTCTGGTTATAACAATGGTACCTACGAAAATGTTCCTATCAAAGGCGATGGTACTGGTGGTCGTATCTCTATCGTTGTTGATGGTGGTCGCATCGTTTCTGCAACAGTGACCTCTGGTGGTTCTAACTATTCTTTCGGTAAAGTTATTATCGATGAAGTGAATGGTATCGGTTCTGGTACTGGTTCTGGTGGTGCTATCGACGTTATCATTCCCCCGAAAGGTGGTCACGGTTCTGGTCCGCAAGTTGAACTTGGCGGTTTCCGTGTGATGATTAACACCAAGTTCACCTATGATGAAGGTTCTGGCGATTTCCCAACTGACAACGACTATCGTCGTATCGGTTTGGTGCTGAATCCTCTGAAGTATGGTACCGAAGAATTGGCAGACGCTATCACAATTTCTGCTACAAATGCTGTGATCTTCTCGCCAGATTTCACAGGTTCGTTTAACACTGACGAAATCATCACTCAGACACGTACTATCGGTGGTCAACAAGTGACTGCTCGTGGACGAGTGGTTTCTTGGAATAACACAACAAAAGTTTTGAAGTATTATCAAAACCGCATTGACGGTATTTTCCCAGAAATTTCTGGTAACAAGACTGTCTTTGACGGTGGTAATACAGTTGTGGGTTCTGGTTCTGGTACTTCTGCCGATCCAGACATCAACTTCCCAATTGTTCCTGGTGATGGAACTCGTATTATTAACAACACTGAATATGACTTGGGTATGTCTTTCACTTCTGGTTATGCAAGACCCGAAGTTAAAAAAGACTCTGGAAAAGTTATCTACATAGATAATAGGAGAGCGATCTCTCGCGCTGGCGACCAAATCGAAGACATCAAGATCGTAGTAGAGTTCTAAAACAATGCCTCAGAATACCAATCTGAATATCTCCCCTTACTTCGACGATTTCGATAAGGCGGACAATTTCTACCGAGTGCTTTTCCGTCCTGGGTATCCCATTCAGGCACGAGAACTCACAACGATGCAATCTCTGTTGCAAAACCAGATTGAATCGTTTGGTACCCATATGTTTAAGGATGGCTCGATGGTCATCCCAGGTCAGGTTGGTTACGATCTTGATGCGAAGGCAATTATACTTCAAGAGTCTTTCCTTGGTGCTGACATTGAGCAATACAGAGCACAACTTGACGGCAAGATCATTGAAGGTCTGACGACAGGTGTTAAAGCAAAAGTTCTGTTCTCTATCCCAGCATCCGAATCTGATAGAGGTTACATTACAATTTACCTGAAATATTTGACATCTGGCGGTGAAGATAATGATGTTGCCACGTTTGTTAATAACGAACAACTCATTTGTGAATCGGAAATTACTTATGGCAATTCTCTAATCGAGATTGGCACACCATTTGCACAGATGCTCCCAACCAATGCTACAGCAATTGGTTCTACAGCATCCATTGCTGCTGGTGTCTACTTCATCCGTGGTTACTTTGTTGACGTTTCTGCTCAAACAATTGTTCTTGATCAGTACGGAAACAACCCCTCATATCGTATCGGTCTGGAAATCTTTGAGTCTATTGTTACTCCAGAAGACGATCCAGAACTCAACGATAACGCAACTGGCACTTCTAACTACTCTGCTCCTGGTGCTCACCGCTTCAGAATCAGAACTTCCTTGGTTAAGAAGGTTATCGATGATGATACCGATAAGAACTTCCTCGAACTTCTGAGAATCAACAAATCTCAGATCGAATCTTTTGTTGAAAGAAGCGCATATAATGAAATGGCAAGAGAACTTGCCAGAAGAACATATGATGAGTCTGGTGACTATACCGTCCGAGATTTTGATGTTCGTATTAGAGAACACCAGAATGATGGTATCAATAATGGCGTATATCTCCCTGGCGAGGTTTCCCCTGGTGGAATCTCATCTTCGGAATCTTATTATTCTGTTGAGGTTGGTCCTGGTAAAGCATATGTTCGTGGATATGAGTCAGAAACTCTGACTCCGACCTTTGTTGACCTGATCAAACCCAGAACTACTGTCGGTCTGCAGAACTCGATCATTCCGTTTGAACTCGGCAACTATATGCTGATGAATAACGTGAAGGGTTCTCCGATTGTAAACGGTAATAACATCACTGCAAACTATCAAGTTGTTGAACTTCGTGACGTTGCACCTAATAATGTTCTGACTGCATCTGGACGTGTTATTGGTTATGCACGTGTGGCAGCATATGAGTATCATAGTGGAACAAATGTCAACTCAACTTCGACTGTTTTCAAAGCATACCTGTTTGACATTCAACCGCTCACACTATTTAAGATGAGCAATAATGTGACTCTTTCGCAGGGTCACGTTATTCGTGGTCGTACTTCCAGAGCAAAAGCATTTGTCGAAGGTGATGTTGCTGGTGGTAGCCTGTTTAGTGTTTATCAGGTTTATGGTACTTTCCGTGCTGGTGAAGTTATCGAACGTGATGGCGTTGAAATTGGTACCTTGGATGACCTCTTCCAATATGAGGTTACTGATGCAAAAGGTATTACTGGTAGAGATCCCGACACTAATGCAATTGTCTTTGCAGGTGATTTTGTTCTCGATCAAGAAACAGTTATCCTCGGAACAAACTTCAGTGTCCCCAACACTGGCAGTGGCACTTTGACTGGTACACAATCCAATTTCACGTTGGATCTGCGTCCTGGTGATATTCTCACTGCAAATGGCAGTACCACACTACAGGTCAATCTTATCAATACCAGTGGTAGTAGTATTGCCAATAAAGTTACCAATGCGACTACGGTGGGGTATTCTAGTGGAAGTGTTGTAGCAGATGATTATGCATTCTTGGTTCGTCGTCGTGTACAAGTTTATGATCGTGAGACTGCCGATCTTCTGATCGAGATGCCCAAGGATTCGATCAATAATATTTCTGACGAATCTGCAATCGTTGCACGCTCTTTTGATGACATCACGGTTACTGGTGCAAACGACTTTACGATCTCTCTACCTGCTGACGAACAGTTCCTGGCATATGATAAGGACCATTATCAACTGGTGTCTCTTGCACCTACCACAGGTACATTGATTGATATTGAAAATAATATTACATTCAATACAACTGGTACACCCAGAACATCTCTGACTGTTTCTGGTCTTGCTGGTATCACTTCTTGCCGTCTCATTGCTTCTGTGTCTAAAAACCAGGCAGAGAAGAAACTGAAGAATGCTACCGAAATGGAAGTGATGAAGGTTGAGCGTACTGCAAATTCTTCAGATAACGTTAAGTATGGTCTGACATACGGATCTCTATATGGTACCCGTATTGAAGATGAAGAAATTTCACTTGGTTGTACAGACGTTTATAAGATTCACGCAGTTTATGAATCCGCAGATGACAATGCTGCTGTGATTCCCAACCTGACAATGCAAGATGCTACCATCTTCCAAAAGGGTACCATCATTGAAGGTCAAACATCTAAGGCAAAGGCAAGGGTTGTAAACTTCAATCCAGTGTCTTATGTTTGCCACTTTGTGTATGAGAATGATTCGTTCTTTATCCTCGGTGAGACAATCCGTGGATTCGATGCAAACAATAATGTCATTACTGGTTTGGTAAATGATGCTGAGGGATCTGTCAATAATGGTTCTCGCAACATTACCGATTCTTTCTTCCTCGATGTTAACCAGCAAGGACATTACTATGACATTTCTAAACTGATTCGATATGCTGGATCGACATCACCGTTGCGTAAGTTGATGGTTGTCTTCAACAGATTCACTCACGAAGCAACTGGCGACTACTTTGCATCCCAATCTTACGTCGGTATCGATTATAAGGATATTCCGACGGTCAAATTCAATGGTGAAACACGTAATCTTAGAGATGTCCTTGATTTCAGACCTGCTGTTACTCCTGTTCTATCTGGTTCTGGTACTGTTGGTAGTCCGTACTATGTGAACTGTGCATCTTTGGACTTCAAAGATCGTGGTTTCTCCTCTGGTGGTGTGGCTAATAACGCTACGGTCATTGATATTCCGAAACCCGAATCCGATTTCCGTTGCGACTATGACTATTATGTTGGTCGTATCGATAAACTGTTCCTGACTGATCAGCAAGAGTTCAAGGTTGTTAAGGGTATCCCTGGTGAAAAAGATGATATTCCTACAAACATTGATAATGCGATGCTTCTGGCAACATTCTATCACGAAGCATATGGTTATAGACCCGAAAACGTCCACATCATTCGGGAAAATAATCGTCGTTTCACGATGAAGGACATTGGTTATATTGAAAGACGTGTTGACAACCTCGAATATTACACCTCGCTGAGTCTCCTCGAACTCGAAACTGCTCAATTGTCCATTAAGGACAGCGATGGTTTCGATAAGTTCAAGAACGGATTCCTGGTTGATAACTTCACATCTTTCGATTCTGCAGATACTTCACAACAAGATTTTGCTTGTGCACTGGACTTTGGTGAAGGTCTTCTGCGTGCATCTCACTACACTACAAATGTTCCCCTCGAATTTAATGTAAATGCATCTTCTGGAGTTACTCTCCACGAAACTGGCACTCTGACTCTTCCATACGAAGAAACTCAGTTCATTGTTCAACCATATGCATCTCGTGTTGAGAACGTTAACCCGTTCAACGTGTTTGCATACATCGGTCGTCTTGATCTCTTCCCCTCGTCTGACGACTGGGTGGATAGCAGAAGAGCACCCGATCGTGTGGTGAACCTGGAAGGTGATTTCACGGCAACAATGCTTCGCCTTGGTGCTGACCAGAATACAGGTTTTGCTCCTGTTCAGTGGAACGCTTGGAGAACTAACTGGACATCAAACTCCAGTAGATCGAGTTCTCAGTTTATGCGTCGTGGTAACTGGCCGTTCATTAGAAGAATCAACAGCACAACATCTACAAGCGTTAGTTCTCAAACAAGATCTGGTCTTAGAACTCGTGTTGTTCCCAGAATTGACCGTCAATCTCTTGGAGACAATGTGATTGAAAGAACGGTGATTCCTTTCATCCGTTCTAGAAATATTGCATTTGCTGTTCAGCGCCTCAAACCATACACCAGATTCTATGCATTCATTGACAATGTTGACGTAAATTACTACTCAACTCCCAAACTGCTTGAAGTAACGAAGAACCCAGTTGACGATGTTCGTACAAACGATACACCGTTTGTTACTGGAGAAACCGTTATCGGTCAACAATCTGGATGTAGATTGAAGATTGTGAATCCCAATGAGGGATTTGATGATGGTCTGTCTCCTTACGACAAGTCGGAACTTCCTTCCTCTTATGCTTCTACCACACCTCTACTGAATATCGACACTAAGATTATGTCGGAGACGGTTGCTGGTGACTACTATGGTAACCCAATTGAAACCGAGATTCTGGTGGGTCAAACCTCTGGTGCTCGTGCTGTGGTCAAGAAAAAGCGTTTGGTTGCAAATACCAACGGTGACCTCAACGGCATTATGTGGATTCCCAATCCTGCGGTCAATACTAACCCCAGATTTGCAACTGGCACTCGTGTCATCCGTCTGACAACTTCTGCTACAGATTCTCGCATTCCTGGTCAAGTTGACTCTGCAGCATCTGCAAACTATGTTGCATCTGGTATCTTGGAAACCAAGCAGCAGACAATTCTTGCAGTTAGAAATGCAGATCTTGTAAGAGATACTGTGACACAGAACCGTGTTGTTTCTAGTAGCAGCACATCCACTCGTGATACTGGTTGGTACGATCCCCTGGCACAATCCTTCTTGGTTGAGTCTAAGGGTGGTGCATTCCTGACGGGATGCGAACTGTATTTCAATACAAAGGATGAAAGAATTCCTGTTTCTGTGCAGGTTCGTGAGATGGCAAATGGTTATCCAACCACCAAAGTTTTGGCATTCTCCGACGTTACTCTGCTTCCCTCTCAGGTCAACCTTTCTGAGAATGGTACCGTTCCTACCAAGTTTACATTCCAATCTCCAATCTATGTGACAGAAAATCGCGAGTATTGCCTCGTTGTTCTGTCCGACTCTAACGAATACAAACTCTGGATCTCCAGAATGGGTGAGGATGATGTAACTAGCGATAGAACGATCTCCGAGCAACCTTATGCTGGTGTTCTGTTCAAGTCTCAGAACGCATCTACTTGGACTGCTGACCAGTACGAAGACCTTAAGTTTATCCTGCATAAAGCAGAATTTGCTACTGGTACTAGCGGTACTGCAGTGTTCAACAACGCTAAACTTGCATTGGGTAACTCTGGTATTGCACAACTTCGCAATAATCCAGTCACCACCTTGAAACCTCAAGTGAAGATTGTTCTTAGCGATCACGCTGCAAACTTCACTATCGGTGCTGAGATCACTCAAACTGATACTTCACCTGTTCCTTCTGCGATTGTTCGTGAAGTTGTCCAAGGTGTTCAAGGTTCATCGAACGCATATATCATCGTTGATGATGTGAATGGCACCTTCCGTGAAGGTGTTGCTTCTGGTTCGTCGTTCATCTATAGATTGGTTTCTTCCAGATCTATCGCAAACATCACTTTGACTGGCGTTACTGGAACTTTCACTGTTGATGAACCCATCACAAATGGTTCTGGTGCATCTGGTATTGTGACTAATTGGAATTCTGGTACTGGTGTTGTCACAATCAAGTCTGTGACTGGCACCTTTGCTGATGGTGATCCTGTTACCCAGGAAATTAACCAAGTTACTACTGGTTCTGGTACCATCGGTTCCAGCGGAGTTGCTCTGAGTGGTGATGACATCAACGATTATCCCGCTGCACCAATTTCTTACTTTAATGATGCTAAGGAAATCACGATTGCACACGCAAACCACTGTATGCACGATGTTGCAAACAACGTGAGAATCAGCGGTGTGATCTCGGAAGTTTCTCCAACCGTAGTTGACTCTGCTTACCATACCAATGGTATTACTGCAACAGATGGTGTTAGTGGAACATTCTCACTTCACGTTAATGACGCGGCTGCATTCCACACCGTGATCAACGGTGCTGGTGTTTCTACCAGCAATCCTGGTTATATCGTGATTCGCGATCCTGAAATTGGTCAGCGTCATTTTGAAATCATTGAATATAGTAGCATTTCTTCTGACGGTAAGATTATCACCCTCCCATCTGGTTCTCGTGGTAAGGATGGTACAGCTGCACTCGCACACAGTGCCAACAGCATTGTTGAGTGCTACAACCTTGATGGTATCCCACTAACAGAAATCAACCGCCTACATACCCAAGTTGGATCTCCAACATTGGATAGTTATAAGTTGGCAGTTACCTCGGTTTCCAGCAGTGGCATCACAAATGGCGGATCTAACGTGACGGCAACTCAGAACATTCAGTTTGAGCAATTCCTTCCTCAAATTCAGATGAACCAGTTCCCAGAGACTGATGTTATTCCAAGATTGAACGTTGTTTCTGGTACTTCTATCAAGGATGGTGCAAATGTTGATGATGCATCGTTCATTAACGATGGTGTGTATCTTGATTGTATTGCAAATGAGGATAACTATCTGACATTCCCCAAACTGGTATGTTCGCAAGTTAATGAGGATGCGAAGTTGAGTGGTTCCAAGTCTCTCAATATGCAACTTTTGCTGAGCACAGAAAACAGTGCACTTTCTCCCGTGATTGATACTGATCGTTGTTCACTCATTACAACATCAAACAGAATCAATGAAGTTGCTCAAGGTAATAGTGATGCTGAGAAGAACGCTGGTGACAAGAACGATGCAGTTTACATCACTAAGGTGATCAATCTGTTAAATCCTGCAAATACTTTGAAGGTTCAGTTTGAAGCTTGGCGTCATCCTGAAACTGAAATTTATGTGATGTATCGCATTCTTCCTATTGGTACTTCCCTCTCCTTCGATGAGATTGGATATACATATTTTAACGGGAACGGTAAAGAGAACAAAACAGTTCAAAAGACTGAATCGTATCTCCTCCGCGATCTGGAGTATACTCTAGAGTCTTCTCAAGAGTTTACATCTGCACAGGTTAAGATTATTATGACATCTAAGAACCAAGCATATGTTCCCAACATTAAAAACCTTCGCGTTCTTGCACTGAGTGACCTCTAAAAAATACATTCCAGTTGACGGACATCCCGACTTAGTTCGGGATTCCTCTTCTGGTGCCATTCTAAATACAAAAGCGACACCTCCTGGCACTGCGGCAAAAGCACGTAGAGCCAAAGATAGAAAAGTCGATGACTTGAAATCCGACGTGGATGTGCTAAAATCTGATATGTCGGAAATCAAAACCCTACTGAAAACATTATTGGAGACAAAAAATGACCGCTGATGTGACTGAAACTGTTGACCAGGAAAAACTCCTTGGTGATTTCAAAGCACGCTACCAACAACTTCTTGAAGATAATAAGAAAATGGTAGAGCAAATTAAGGCAAACGAAAGTCAAGCACTTAAACTTCTCGGCGCAATTGAAACTCTGGAATACCTTACGCAAGGACCAGAAGTTGATAATGTAGACGCTGAATAAACTCTTGGACCCGCAAGGGTCCTTTTTTAATGCGTATAAATATCTGAGAGGCATATCCTGTCCGTCCACGGATACTTCCACCTGATTTCAAATGGCAAATAGAATTCAATTAAGGCGTGATGGTGCTCAGCAGTGGGCGAACATCAACCCAATCCTTGCTCAAGGCGAACTCGGAATCGAAATTGATACGTCACGTATTAAGATCGGAGATGGTGTTACGCCGTGGAACTCTCTTAAGTATGAGCGACCACTAGAGACTGAATCAAACGCTGCTAATACTCTTGTTAAGCGTGACGCAGACGGTAACTTCCAAGCAGGTGCCATTACTGCTACGTTGATTGGTAATGCCTCTACCGCAACTCGTTTTGCTAACGCACGTCAAATCCAGTTAACAGGTCAAGTTACTGGTTCTGGTTCTTTCGACGGTTCTGCGAACCTATCACTGAACACTGACCTGTCGCTTATCACAACACTACCACACTACGATCCCAACAACCCCAACGCAGAGGCACTTTATACACGGGTTCGCGTTAATTCTCAGGGTCGTGTTGTTGGTGCTGAACTTGCGTCTACTCTTGCAGACTATGGTATCACCGATGCTCAGGGATTGGATGCTGACCTGACATCTCTTTCCGATTTGACAACCGTTGGCATTCTTGTTCGTGCCTCTCAGGGTAATATTGTTACAAGAACACTGACTGGTGGTGGCGGTAGAATCATCTTCACCGTTCCTGACGGTACTTCTCAGAACCCATTTATTGACTTGGCAGATACCACGGTTGTGGTGGGTTCTTACAACGTTGAATCTCTCACATCTGTTGGAACTGGTAGTGAGACGGTTAACGCTACAAGATTCACTGTTGATAGATACGGTCGTCTTACAGCAGCACTTACTGTTCCCATTGCTACAGCGACTGAAGGTAGTAAGTATGCCGCATATGATGCAGGCACTGCATATTCCCGTTACGATATTATTGAAGAGGGTGGAAAGGTATATCAAGCATATGTTGACATCGTTGCTGGTGCAGGTTCACCTACC
>Ga0255770_10000258_pt1 | contig 49573 bp, 44 predicted proteins | sample 071ome_22_FD_179968 | JGI IMG/M metagenome (GOLD analysis project Ga0255770, IMG submission 179968) | Coastal salt marsh microbial communities from the Groves Creek Marsh, Skidaway Island, Georgia - 071404AT metaG (version 2) | ecosystem: Environmental > Aquatic > Marine > Intertidal zone >...
TAATAGAAACAATTTTTTTATCAGATGTTAAAACTTTTCTAACCTCACTATCATTCTTTCTCCAAACTTGAGCTGGATATTTTCTTCTCTCTACTGCTCCATCCTCATACTCAATATCAATGATTATGGGCATTACCAAACCACCGGGTTTATTAAAAACAACTTCATAATAATACTTAGGAATATTTAGTTTTGAAATTTCTTCTTGACTATAATTTTCGTTCAAATAATTATTTAAAAGTTTAGAATTCTCAAGAGCTGATTTATCTTTATAATTATCTGTGTCATTTTCAAAATTTTCAAAGAAAATCAAAGGTCTGAGTCTATTTCTTTGAATGCCTTGTTCCTCCATAATTTCTTTTAACCTTTCTCCTGGGTTAGGAGATATAAAGTATTGATTTAATTCCTTTATACCTATATCAACATGATCCGTGGTATAAAACCATCCTCTCCAAAACCAGTCAAGATCCACAGCTGAGGCATCCTCCATTGTTCTGAAAAAATCTTCAGGGGTTGGATGTTTGAACATCCATCTTTGGGAATACTTTTTAAAAGCATAATCAAATAATTCTGGTCCCATGATGGTTTCTCTTAAAATATTTAAAGCAGTCGCTGGTTTCCCATATGCGTTAGGACCTAAACTATAGACGTTTTCAGGATTTGACATGATTGGAGCTAAAGAATTTTTATCGATACTCATGTAATCAATAATTAGTTTAGCAGGCCCTCTATCAGAAGGAAAGTTTTTATTAGGATATATGATTTCAGGATATTTTTTTCCAAATTCTTGTTCAGCTAAATATTGAACATAAGTATTAATACCTTCATCCATCCAAGCCCATTGTCTCTCGTCATTATTTACAATCATTGGGAAGAAATTATGTCCAACCTCATGAATAATTACTCCAATCATTCCAAATTTTTCATCATCAGAATATGAACCATCCATATTGGGACGGCCAAAATTAAAACATATCATGGGGTATTCCATTCCAATTCTATGTGCATGAACTGAAACAGCTTTACTGTATGGATAATTAAAAGTGTAATCTGAATAAAATTTTAAAGTTTCTACGACAGTTAAAGTAGAATAATCTTCCCATAGTGGATTTCCCTCTTTTGGGTACAAAGAAATAGCCATTTTATCTTCATTGCCTATTTTAACTGCCATCATATCCAAAATATATTTTCTTGACGTGGCAAATGCAAAATCTCTAACATTTTCAGCAACAAACTTCCAAGTTTTTTTGTCTTTAGAAAAAGATTTTTCAGCTATTTCAGCTTCTTCTTGCGATACAATAATTACAGGCTTTTCATATGATTTTTTAGCTCTATTATATCTTTTCATCATTTCCTTTGAATAAACTTCTTTTCTGTTAATTAATTCACCAGTAGCTTCCATTATGTGATCCGCCGGAACAGTAATATTTACTTCGTAATTTCCAAAGGGTAGTGCAAATTCTCCATCACCCCAAAATTGATAATTTTGCCAACCTTCTACTTCATCATATACACACATTCTTGGAAAAAATTGGGCTATAATGTAAGCTCTATTATCATCATTTTGAAATGATTCGTAGCCAGATCTACCATCCTGATTTACATGATCTTGAATATTGTACCACCATTTTATTGTGAATGAGAAGCTTTGACCTTTTGACAATGGAGTTGGAAGATCAATTCTCAACATCGTTTGATTTATAATGTAATCCAAAGGCTTATTATCCATTCCATTAACATATTCAATGTTGAAACCTCCATCAAATGGTTCGTTAATGAACTCTTTTTCAAATGTATCAGGAATATAAGCAGGACCAACAGATTGACTATCCCTAATTAAACTTGGGGAATCTTTCTTTCTAATATTTTGATCAAGCTGTAACCATAAATATTCCAGCTGATCTGGTGAGTTATTTGTATAAGTAATAATTTCATCGCCGTAAATTTTTTTATTTGCATCGTCTAATTCAACATTTATTTTATAATCTGCCTGTTGCTGAAAATATGCGGGTCCAGGTGCACCAGATGCAGTTCTATACATGTTAGGAGATGCAAATTCTTGATATAGCTGACGAAACTTATTTGTATTAATATTCTCATTGATTTTAGAATCTTGAGAAATCAAGTTTAAGGGTATTAAAAAAAATAATAATATTAAAGACAGTTTGATTATTCTCATATGGGAAAATTTAATTAAAAATATAAATTTTTTATCGATTTATCTTAATTGAACTTATGTGATTGTTTTGATCTTGAATAAAACTTTTTCTAGATTTTTTATGTCTATATAAAACTATATTCTTTTGGGTTGAAAATGATTCATACAGAATTTTATTTTGAATTGATAATTCATCCACTACATTACTAGATTCAACTTGTAAATACAAGTTGATTTGATCATTTCTTTTTTCAAAACCTAAATATTCATATTTAATTTTATTATTATTGGATGTCAAAATAAATTTAGTTAAAAGATAGTCTTCATAGAGTTTGTTAATCTTATCGTATTGTATCTTATAATCAATGTTTGAAAGTTTAAGTTCAGTTTCTAAATCATCATAAAAAGTCTTAATTGTAATTTCAAAATAATTAGATTCTTCATCAAGATCAATTAAGGTCGTACTCACGTAGTATTTGTGGACCACAAAAATTAAGAAAAGAATAGAGAAAAACTTAGTTATTAATTGATACATAAAATTTATTAAAATCTTCAAGAACTAATCCATGATTAGAATTCTTAAAATTATTTTCAACATCATAATTTTCAACAGCACCCAAAATAAACTCATAAAGATCAGAGTCATTTAAATTATACCTTGATTTAAAATAATTTATTCCGTAAAATTGAATTATACCTGCAATTGATTCATATCTTTTTTCTAACCCTCTTGCAATTTTTAAATTTTTATAATAACCAGAAAGCTGTTTGTATGCACCTTCAATATCAAATGGTGTTAATGGAAGCAAAAGAGCGTTTAATATCAAGTTGCCTGTGCTTTTATATGCAATTTTTTCTTCTCTTTTACCCTTAAATCCAGGAACACCAACATCATCGAAGTCTATTATTTCTTTTTTGTCTACTTTTTTCATGTCAGACATTAAATCCCCTGATAGATCGTAAGGCTTAACTGTTACATTGCCTAGTTGGTTAACTAATGGTTCCAAGTTAACCTTAATTGAATCAGATTTAAAAACATCTTCATTTACAATAATATAATGTGTTTTAATTTGTACTGAGCGAAGATATATTGAGTCATTCAATCTAACTCCAATTTGAAAATATCCATCTTTATTCGTAATGACTTTTCCGCCAGAGTTTTTATTTATAACAACTATACCACTTTTCTCAACATCATCATTTATTACTTGACCATTAAATGTTTTAATTTTTGATTCTTGTGAAATAAGAAAAGATGTAAAAAGAAGAAAAATAATTACTATACTATTCTTTACTCGCAACTCTATTAAATTTTTTACTTTGTTTAACCAGAAAATCTATTAACTCAAATTCATTTTCCTTCTTAAGTAAAATTTTCGAGGGAAAATTATCATCACAGAATAATAAGAACTCATTGATTTTTTCTTTATTAATTCCTAAACTGTTAGTAAAGAACAAATCATCATAAACTTCTCTGAGAAGATCACTAGGGTTATAACTAAAGTTTACTTCACTCTCAGAGGTTTTATTTTTTAAAGATTCTGAAATTAATTTATATAGATTAATAAAATTGATTCCATTTCTTAGTTTACCTTGTTCATTAATAACATTTACAACTCTTGTTGATTTATCACTTGAATAATCAAATCTTTTAAATTCTTCTTCCTTTAAATCCAAAAACTTCTGCCTATTTTGAGGTGTTACTACTACTTCATCTAGTTCAGTTACTTTTTCATTAACATCAATGACGATTCTATTTTTCTGTAGAATTTCTTTTGTTATAATTAATTCTCTAATCTGATACTGAACAGATGAAAACAGGAGCCTATCATTTAATTTAACTTCAATTTCAAATTCACCATCTAAATTAGTTGTAGTAGCTTGTTGAGAAGTATTATTAATCACGTTGGCAGCTGCTACATTAGTGTTTTGGTATAAAACTTTCCCTTTGATCCATGTTCTATAATCATTTTGTGAAAAGACAGAAAATGATAACATTAATGTGATAATTCTAATATAAAAAGTTTGTTTCATAATATTATCGAGCGGGAGACCGGGTTCGAACCGGCGACATTCAGCTTGGAAGGCTGACGCTCTACCAACTGAGCTACTCCCGCTTGTTTCAATAACAATTTAAGATTAAATTTGATATAATTGAATCTTTCATTAAAAATAGTCAAATCTGAGGATCTTCTTAATTTAAGGAGTAAAATTCTTAGAAACAATTTAGACCCTAATTTATGTAGATTTCCAGGTGATAAAGAAATAAACACTTTCCATGTTGGAGCTTTTAATGGAAATACTTTGATAGGTGGTGTATCTGTAATGAAAAATGAATGCAAAAAGAAAGAATTACCTAATTGTTTTCAGTTGAGAGGATTATTTGTTGACAAAAAATTTCAACACAATGGTATCGGAAAAACAATTATAAATTTCGTTGAAAATCGTCTTAGGCATAGTGGGGTTGATTATCTTTGGATGAATGCAAGAGAAAGTGCTGTTTTATTTTACTTAAAACTTAATTATTCAAACTCAAAAATCAGTTATGTAATAAATGAAATAGGATTACACTATTTGATGTATAAAAAATTATGAAAAGTTTAAAATTGGTAATTTTAGTTTTGATATTAAGTTATTCTAATATGAATCTTAGTCAAAAATATGATTTAAAGAATTTAATGGGTATTGATGATTCACATATTATTGGTGATACAATAAAGTTGGAACAAAATACACTAATTGCATTTAATAAAATGCATGAGGCAGCATTGGAAGATGGCATTGATATAAAAATCGTCTCAGGATTTAGAGACTTTGAAAGACAAATGCTTATTTGGAATAACAAATACAAAAAATATACTGCGGAATATAAATTAAGTCCTACAAAAGCAATTGAAGAAATCATTAGATTTTCAACTATTCCTGGGACATCAAGACATCATTGGGGGACGGAAATAGATATAATTGATGCTTCAGATGAAAAATATAAAGATGAAGAAGATGTATTATTAACTGAAAAATATGAAAATGGGATTTTCACCAAATTAAAACGATGGATGGATGTAAATTCGGAAAGATTTGGTTTTTATTTGACCTATGTAAATGACAAAAACAGAAAAGGATTTGAGTATGAACCTTGGCATTACAGCTATAAACCAGTTTCTGTTGAACTTTTAAATATTTTTATTTCTAATGATATCGGTTCTATTATTTCAACGACCAGGATGGAGGGTAAAGAATTTATTTCCAAAGATTTCATTCAAAAATACATTGATGAATATGTAAAAGGAGTTAACCCGATTCTTCTACCTTAAATAATAATTATATACTTAAATTTGCACTAAAAGTAAGTTTTGTCAGAAAGAAAAAAATGTGTGTTAGCGATCCTGGATGGATGGGGCATTTCAAAAAATCCAAATGTTTCAGCAATAAGTAGTGCAAACACACCCTTTTTTGACCATCTCATGAATAATTATCCAAATGCTGAATTACTCACACATGGAAATAATGTTGGTCTTCCAGAGGGTCAAATGGGTAATAGTGAAGTTGGACACATAAACATTGGAGCTGGAAGAATTGTATATCAGGAACTTGCGCGCATAAACAAAGACATTGATGAAAATCAGCTCAAAAACAATCTAGTATTAAAAAATGCTTTCAACTATGCTAAAGAAAACAATAAATCAGTTCATTTTTTAGGATTAGTTTCAGATGGTGGTGTTCACTCACATTCATCTCATCTAAAATACCTTATTAAAACAGCTAGCAACTTTGGAATAAAAAAATTATTTATACATGCGTTTACTGATGGAAGAGATGTTGATCCTAAATCAGGATCAAAACAAATTAGTGAGTTAATCAATTATATAAAAGATTATCCAGCAAAACTAGCAAGTGTATGTGGGAGATATTATGCAATGGATAGGGATAAAAGATGGGAAAGAACAAAAAAGGCTTATGATTTAATTGTTAATGGAATTGGAAATAAATCAACTGATATAGTCAAATCTATTGAGCAATCATATGAAAATGGAATTACTGATGAATTTATAGAACCCATTATAATTCATAATAACGATAATCTAAAATCAAATTTAATTAATAATGAAGATGTTGTGATTTTCTTCAATTTTAGAACCGATAGAGGCAGACAGCTAACTGAAGTGCTTAGTCAATATGATTTAGAAGAACAATCTATGTCTAAAATGAAACTTAAGTTTTTGACTATGACAAGCTATAACGATGATTATAAAAATATAGATTGTATCTACAAGAACGAAAATATTAAAAATACGCTTGGTGAAATTGTATCAAAAAACAATTTGAAGCAAGTAAGAATAGCTGAGACTGAAAAATATCCTCATGTTACTTTCTTTTTCAATGGTGGACAAGAAAGTCCTTTCAGTGGTGAGAAAAGAATAATGTGTCCCTCACCAAAGGTTGCAACTTATGACTTGAAACCAGAAATGAGTGCTTATAAAATTACTGCATCGATTTTACCAGAAATAGAGTCTAATGAACCTGATTTTATTTGCTTAAATTACGCCAATCCTGATATGGTTGGTCATACAGGAGATTTTTCAGCTGCTGTAAAAGCTTGTGAAGTTGTTGATGAATGTTTGTCAAAATTAATAACCACCTCAATTGAAAATAATTATACTATTATTGTCATAGCAGATCATGGAAATAGTGATATGATGATAAATGATGACGGTTCCCCAAACACAGCTCATACAACGAATCCGGTGCCAATAATTTTAGTAGATAAAAAAATTAAAAAAATAAGCAATGGTATTTTAGCTGACATAGCACCTACAATACTTAAAATTTTGGATTTAGAAATCCCAAGTGAAATGAACGGAAAAGTTTTAATATGAAAAAAATAATATTATTAATATTTGCAATACTTATTAGTTGTAACAACAATAAAAAATCTTCTCAAAATGAAGAATTGGATTATTACGACTTGATTGGTGATTTTTCAAGAGGTGAATATGCAAATCATCCTTTTTTAAAAGATTCATTCAATATAAATTATAATGATTATAAACTTGATATAACAACTATCAATAACATAAAACCATACTTAGAAAATGACCTTAAAATAAAAATTATAATGGGTACATGGTGCGATGATAGTAGGCTGCTTGTTCCACAGTTTCTTAAGGTGATGGATAAGTTGAAGTTCAAAAAAAATAAAATTGAATTTATTGGGCTTGATCATGAAAAAAACTCCCCATATGATCATGACAAGATTTATGAAATAATTAACGTGCCCACAATAATCTTTTATAAGGATGACATGGAATTCAATAGAATTGTTGAGTTAACAATTGAAACTCTTGAAAAAGATATACTAAGTATTCTGAGTGATTCTGGTTACGAAAATGCTTATTATGGATTCTAAGAAAATTAAATTAAAATCACTAGAACAAATCGAATTAATAAGAGAAAGTGCTCAACTAGTTTCAAAAACACTAGGATTGCTAGCTAAAGAAATTCAACCTGGGTGTACATCCAAAAAATTAGATAAACTTGCTGAAGAATTTATAAGAGATAACAATGCTAAACCAGGTTTTCTTGGCATGTATGGATTTCCAAATACTTTATGTGTAAGTCCAAACAATGAAGTTGTTCACGGTATTCCTAATGACAAACCATTTGAAAATGGAGATATAATTTCAATTGATTGTGGTGTATTAAAAAATGGTTTTTATGGTGACCATGCATACACATTTGAAGTTGGTGATGTTTCAAATGACGTAAAAAAACTTTTATTATCAACAAAGGAGTCTCTTTATGCTGGTATTAGGGAGTTTAAATCAGGAAATAGAGTTGGAGATATTAGTTATGCAATTCAAAAGTTTAATGAAGATAATGGCTATGGTGTCGTTAAAGATTTAGTTGGCCATGGTCTTGGTGAAGATTTGCATGAAAAACCTGAGGTTCCAAATTTTGGAAAAAGAGGAAATGGCAAAAAATTAGTTGATGGAATGGTGTTAGCTATTGAGCCAATGATAAATATGGGAACTGAGAAAGTTGAATATCTAAAAAATGGTTGGACTATATTAACTGCAGATCGAAAACCTAGTGCACACTTCGAACATGATGTAGCTATGATTGATGGCAAACCTAAATTGCTTTCAACTTTTAAATATATTTATGAATCACTTGGAATTGATTCTCAGGAAGAATCAGAGTTTCTGTAATGAAATCATTAGTTAAATTTTTATTAAACTTTTTTCCAAGAACATTACTGATTTCAATTAGTAATTCTATCAAACCAATTCTTAATTTAGTTTTTACTGGATCAAGGTTCAAAGATCCTATAAATAGCAAATCATATTCTTATTTTTTTCCTTACGGCTATAATAAAGCTAGATCATTTGCTTTAAGTCCAGGAACTTTTTCACTAGAAAGACATCGATTATTATGGTTATACTTAAAAAAAGAAACAAATTTTTTTAATGACGAAAGTAGCATTCTTCATGTTGCTCCAGAACAATGCTTTTATTTAAATTTTAAAAGTCGTTTCAAGAAATACATAACATTTGATTTAGAATCTCCATTGGCAGATATAAAAGGTGATATTTGCAATTTACCCTTCAATGATAATCAATTTGATTATATTCTATGTAATCACGTACTTGAACATGTATATGATGACCAAATGGCAATGAATGAAATTTTTAGAGTTCTTAGAAAAGGCGGAACCGCAATACTTCAAGTTCCAATTGATTACAATAAAGAGAAAACATTAGATGGACGAGAAATAGATGACAAAAAATTAAGAAATAAACTTTTTGGACAATATGACCATCTAAGGATGTATGGAAAAGATTACTTTAAAAAGCTTAATAAAACAGGTTTCAGATCTGTTGATGTTGATTATTTATCTACTTTAACTCAAGAAGAAATAACTAAATTTTCTATTAAGAATGCAGGGACAATACCTGTATGTTTCAAGGATTGATAAAATTTTTCATAAATCCATCAGATGAGTAATCGGTAATATCATTATTTGAATCGACATAAATTATAAAACTTTCAATCTCCCCTACTCTATTTGTAAGGTCAATTGCATATTCTATGTCTCCCAACATCATTGCTGTTGCGTAAGCATCAGCCTCAAAGCATGACTTAGATAAAACTGAGACGCTTAGTATATTACCCTGCTCAGATTTTCCAGTTATGGGATTGATCACGTGAACATATTTTTTATTTGTAATGCTATCAATTTTATAATTCCTATAATTTCCAGAGGTAGCAATCGATAAATTATTAAGATTTAAGATTTTATAATAATTATCTTCACTATTCAAATCAGGATTATTTATGGCTACTTTCCAAAATTCATTTTTATTAATATTACTTCCTTTTGATCTAATTTCTCCACCAATATCAATTAAATAATTATCAATATTTTTTTTATCCATCGCTGAAGCGATAATATCAACAGCGTACCCCTTAGCAATAGCATTAAAATCCAGCTTAGTTAGCTTATTATCTTTAATTATAACGTCAGAGCTTAATCTAGTTTTATCAAACCCTACAGAACTATGTATTTCAGAAAATGAGTATTTTTTAAAATCAAAATTATTAGGTGGACCAAAACCATAATATTCTAGCAATAATCCTATAGTTGGATCAAAATAACCCTCTGTCAATTCATAAATTCCTTTTGACTTGTTATAAACATCAATAAATAAGTCATCGACAAAATACTCATCATTTGAGTTAATCTTTGAAATTATAGATGAACTAATGTAAGTTGAAAATGAACTATTAAATTCCTGAAAAATCGAATCTAAATCAGATTCATCAAAATTTTTTGATTCTGAAAAAAACTTAATGTCATAATAAGTACCAAAAGTGTATCCACTAAGATTGTTAAGTTGGATTTTATTTGAGCATGAAGTAAAAAGTATAAGAAAGGATAAAGCAAAAAAGCTTTTTCTCAGATTACCCACCAAAATCATCAAATCTTATATTTTCAGGAGGAACTCCAAAGTCAAGAGCCATCTTATCAACAGCTTGATTCATTAATGGAGGTCCACAGAAATATACTTCAATATCTTCTGGTGATTCATGATGATTTAAATAATTATCAATTACAGCTTGATGAATAAAACCAACGAATCCGTCACCTTCTCCATTTATTCCTTCTTTTACTTTCCAATTATCTTCCTCGAGAGGTTCAGATAATGCAATGTAAAATTTGAAGTTTGGAAAATCTTTTTCTAAAGCTTTAAAATGATCTAAATAAAAAAGTTCTCGCTTTGATCTACCTCCATACCAAAATGTAACTTTCCTTCCTGTTTTTATAGTTCTAAATAAATGATATAGGTGGGATCTCATTGGTGCCATACCTGCACCACCTCCAACATATAACATTTCAGCATCTGATTCATTGATAAAAAATTCTCCGTAAGGTCCAGAAATAGTTACAGTATCACCTGGTTTTTTGTCAAAAATGTAAGAAGATGCAATTCCTGGATTAACATCCATCCAAGAATTTTTCCCTCTATCCCATGGCGGAGTAGCAATTCTAACATTCAACATAATTTCTTTTCCTTCAGCAGGGTAAGAAGCCATGGAGTATGCTCTTTCAACACTTTCATCATTTTTCATTTTTAGATTCCATAAACCAAATTTATCCCACTCAAGTTTAAATTTTTCAGGATTATCTGGATGTTCATCCGGGTGAGAAGTAATATCAATATTGCTATAGTCAACTTCGCATTTAGGAATCTCAATTTGAATATAACCTCCAGCCTTATAGTTCATCTCTTCAGGAATCTCAACAACAAATTCTTTAATAAAGGAGGCAACATTATAGTTTCTAACAACCTTAGCCTCATATTTCTTAATTCCAAAAACTTCCTCAGGAACATGAATATTCATATTCTCTTTAACTTTTACTTGACAACCAAGTCTCCATCCTTCTTTGATTTCTTTTCTTGAAAAGTGAGGCTTTTCAGTTGGTAAAATTTCGCCTCCTCCTTCACTAACAATACATTTACATTGAACACAAGTACCTCCACCGCCACAAGCAGATGGTAAAAAAACTTTATTATCACCTAAAGTACTTAACAACGTACTGCCAGAATTAACCTCAATTTCTTTTTCTTCGTTAATGAGAATCTTCACAGGTCCAGATGGAAGAAGCTTTGCTTTTACACCTAATAGCATAGCTACCAATATATATATGATTAAAATAAAAATAATAGTACTAATTAATATGTAAGTATAAACGCTCATAAACTATAATTTAATTCCCATAAAACTCATAAACCCTAGGGCCATTAGGCCAGTAATTATAAATGTAATTCCCAATCCTTTTAGTGGAGCAGGAACATTCGAATAAGCAATTTTTTCACGAATTGCTGCAATAGCTACAATAGCTAAAAACCAACCAATTCCTGATCCAAATCCATATACAGCAGCTTCAGAGACGCCAGAAAAATCTTTAATTTGCATGAAGAGAGAACCTCCAAGGATTGCGCAATTAACTGCAATTAGCGGTAAAAAAATTCCTAAAGATCCATAAAGTGAAGGTGAAAATTTTTCTATAATCATTTCAACTAACTGAACCATTGAAGCGATTACAGCAATAAACATAATTAAGCTTAAAAAACTTAAATCAAGTTCAGCATACTCAGGACCAATCCAAGCAAGAGCACCATCTACAAGAAGATACTCATATATTAAGTAATTTAATGGAACTGTAATTGTTAAAACAAAAATTACAGCTAAGCCCATCCCAACACCATTTTTAAGTGTTTTTGAAATAGCAAGATAAGAGCACATTCCTAAGAAATATGCAAAAACCATATTTTCAATGAAAATACTTTTAATAAATAAGTTAGCGTATTGTTCCCACATAGTATTTCAATTAGCCTTGTTCAATTAATTTTTTATTTCTAGATCTTTGAATCCAAATAATGATACCAACAGTAATTAAAGCCATAGGTGAAAGGAGCATTAAACCATTATTTTCATAACCCATTTCATAAATAAAATCAGGGATTACCTGAACTCCCATCAAATTTCCAGAACCCAATAATTCTCTAAAAAATGCAACTAAAATCAGAATAATACCATAAGCAAATGCGTTACCAATACCATCTAAAAATGATTTCCAAATCCCGTTACCTAATGCAAATGCTTCTAGCCTACCCATTATTATACAATTCGTCACAATTAAACCAATAAAAATGGATAATTCCTTACTAACCTCATATGCATATGCCTTTAGGAATTGATCAACTAGAGCAACTAATGAAGAAATAACAACAAGAAAAACAATAATTCTAATTCTGTTAGGAATTAAATTTCTTAAAACAGAAATTATAACATTACTACATGCCATAACAAAAATAACAGACATGGTCATTACTATAGCTGGCTCCAATTGAACTGTAATAGCCAATGCAGAGCAAATACCTAAAACTTGAACTGTTATAGGGTTATTATCATCTAAAGGATCAGAAAGTAGTTTTTTATTTTTTTTTGAAAATAATGGTTCTTTATCCTTGCCAATAAAAAGAAAAATAGGTTTATTATTTTTTGGTTTATCCTTCATTATAGTTGAGCAATATTTAATTTTTTAAGATATGGAAGGTAATTATTTAACCTTTCGATAATCATATCTGTTACACCATCACCGGTGATAGTTGATCCTGAAATCGCATCAACTTCATGATCATCTTTGTCTGTATTGTTTGGATCATTGTTTCCTTTAAGAACAGTAATACCTACTAAATCTCCATTTTCGTTAAAAACCTTTTCATTTACAAAGCTGTCTTTAAACCAATCTTTTGTTATCTCTGCACCAAGACCTGCAGTTTCTCCTTTGTGATCGAAAGAAACACCATTAATTGTGTTGAAGTCACTTTTAAGCGACATATAACCCCAAATTGCATCCCAAAGACCAACTCCTCTTAATTCAATAATGTAAAACTTTTCAGAATCTATTTCTGCAACATAGAGCGGAAAATGTTGATCTGAATAATCTTTCTTAAGTTCTTTTGCTAAATTAATATCTGAAAAGGGATTTAAATTTTCATTAACGGTACCATCATTTCTAAGAGATAATTCTTCAATGACATATTGGTTATATAATTCTTCTGCTTCGTCAGGCGAGACATTGACACCAACAGTTGAAAGAATATTTTGCATTTTTTCCTTTCTAATATTTTCTTTTTGAAGTGGCTTAAGTGTTTGAGAAGTATATGCTAAAATTGATGCTATACCAACAATCATAACTCCAATAAATAAAAAAGTATAACTATTTGATTCTCTATTCATTATGAGGTTTTAAGTTTTAATGATCTTTTTTCTCTACGTTTCACACTTGCTTCTATAACATAGTGATCAATTGTTGGAGCAAAAACATTCATAAGTAATATGGCAAGCATAACTCCTTCAGGATATGCAGGGTTAAATACTCTAATTAAAATACAAAGTATTCCAACTAGAATTCCATAAATCCATTTACCTTTTTGTGTTTGAGCTGCAGAAACCGGATCTGTTGCCATAAAAACAATTCCAAAAGCAAAACCTCCAACTATTAGGTGTTGTGCCCAATCAAAGCTCATTAATGCATTTGCACCCCATAGATTAAATAGCATACCTGTAATTGCAGCACCAAGAACTCCACCAACCATAATTCTCCAGCTTCCAACTCCCGTATATATTAAAATGAAAGCTCCAATTAAAACCATTAGTGTTGAGGTTTCGGCAATTGATCCAGGAATATTTCCAATAAACATTTCCATTATTCCAAATTGTTCAGTTGAATTTCCAGCAGCTAACATTCCCAAAATTGTTTCACCCGAAACTCCATCTACATTGGATGCTTCAGAAACCCAAACTTGATTACCAGACATATATGTTGGATATGCAAAAAAAGCAAAAGCTCTAGCAGTTAAAGCTGGGTTTAAAATATTCATACCAGTTCCTCCAAATGCTTCTTTTCCAATGATAACCGCAAAGGCAACTGAAACTCCTACCATCCAAAGAGGAATATCTACAGGCATAATCATCGGAATTAACAACCCTGTGACAAGATAACCTTCATTTACTTGATGCCCTCTCCAAATGGCAAAAAGAAATTCGATTGACAAGCCAACAATGTAAGAAACAGCAATCATAGGTATAACTTTACTGGATCCATGAATTATTGCATCAAGTGTTGTAAATGAATCAGGTGTTTGAGATAAATACTGAAAACCAGTGTTATAAATACCGTAAATCAATGCTGGCATTAAAGCAATGATTACAGTTATCATAACTCTTTTCAAGTCAATTGCATCTCTAATATGCGCTCCAGTTTTTGAAGTGTGATTTGGAACAAATAAAAATGTTTCAAAAGCATCAAATGCCGGATAAAATTTTTCAAGTTTTTGTCCTTTTTCAAAAGGTTTTTTTAGATTATCTAATATCTCTCTGATCTTCATTTTATTGTGTTTCTTTATATATGTAGTCTAATCCTTGCCTGATTATTGTTTGAGCTTCAATTTTAGATGAAGATGAATAATCGATTAATCCAAAGTCTTCAGGGGAAACTTCATAAATTCCCAATTTTTCCATTTTTTCGATATCACCAATCATACATTCTTTTATGAGTTGCATTGGGTATATATCCATAGGAAAAATACTTTCCATCTCACCTGTAGCAACAAATGCTCTTTCCTCACCATTCAAATTGGTGTCATAATCTTTTTCTTTATTATTGAATAACCAAGAAAATGATGTTTTATATATACTTGGAACAGTGTTATTAATAAAAGGAATCCACCCAAAAAGCCTGTATTGGTTTCCTTCTTTTAAAACAGATAATTTATTATTGTAATGACCAAGATATCCTTTACTATCAACTTTATAACCCGACAATACATCTCCATTTATAAACCTGACATCATTTTTGTTATCAATTTCTACGTTATTGATTACTGAATCTATATTTGCCCCAGTTCTCAAATTAAAGTATTTTGGGTCTTTTACTGGTGGACCTGTCACAGCAATTGTTCTATCAGGTAAATATTCACCTGTTAAGATTAACTTTCCTATAATTGCAATATCTTCTAATTTCAATGTCCATACAACTTCACCAGAATTTATAGGATTAACATGATGGATTTGAACACCAACGTTTCCAGATGGGTGAGGGCCATCAAATAAGTTCGTTTTGTAATTTGAAAATTCCTTTTGAAATAATTCTTGACAACTTTTTAGTCCGAGGAATAGCTCTCCGTTTACAATTTTATCTAAGCAATCTAATCCAGCTTTTATTTCAGATAATCTATCTTTCATCATAAATTCATAATCAACTGCTAATGGTGAAGAATCAAAACATGATACATGAATTGCTTTTGGTGATATATTTGGATCTGCAATTATATCAAATGGCCTTTGGTTGATTAGAGGCCATACTCCAGCTTCAAGTAAAAAATCAATAAGTTCTTGAGCTGAAGAATTATCTGATACAGGTGGTTTATGTTTAACAAAATTATCTTTTCCATCTGAATCAATAATTATGTTGTGAATTTTTCTTCTTTCTCCCCTAACTATTTCTTTTATAGTACCTGAAACTGGTGAAACAAATTTTATTTTTTCGTTAGATTTTGCATAGAAAATTGGTGTCCCTCTTTTTACACTATCACCTTCTCTCATAATTAGTTTTGGAACATGAAGATGGAAATCGTTTAAGTTGAAAGCGTAAGTACTTGCTAGAGGTAAATTTTCTATTTGATTTTTCGGCGAACCTTTAATTTTTATGGATAAACCTTTTTTTATCCTTATTCCTTTAGACATAAATCTTATTGTTCGCGGCAAATGTATTAATTAAAAGTTTTTTTGTGAAATATTTTTTGTTAATATTAACTAGATTTTTCAACAATTTTTTGTGAATTATTTTTTAAAAATTTTAGTAGTTTTTTTTTCCTGTCTTAATTTGATTTACTGCCAGGAAAAAAATATTAAAAGCATAGAACTATTTGATCTAAAATCAGGGAAGAAAAAATTGATTTTTGACATAAATGATAGCATTGTTTTATCATTTGATCATTTAACTAACACAGCTCAAAATTTCTATTTGGAAATTGAACATAATGATTATAAATGGAACAAATCAAAAATTAGAAAGAATGAATTTCTAAACGGCTACGATAATGTTAGAATAAAAAATTACCAGAACTCATATAATACCATTCAAGAGTACATCAACTATCAATTTAATTTATCAAATAATGAGTTTAAAATTAAAAAAAGTGGCAATTATAATATTGTTGTCAATGACAATTATGGAAATCTAATATTTAATGAAAAACTTATAATTACTGAAAAAAGTTCAACTGGAATAATTGAAATAACTAGAACTGATAATTTAAATTACACTAAAAGTTCCCACCAATTAAAAGTTACCATCCCGTGCGATAATTGTCAAATTAATTCGAATCAATATGATTATGTAATGGTAATTTATAAAAACAATGATTTAACTAATCCATTAGTTTTATATAAACCTGACTACTCTATAGCGGGAAATTTTATTTATGATAATTTAATTTTCGATGCTGGACTAGAATATCTAAATTTTGACAATTCTAAAATATTAAATTCAAGTTCTGAAATAATGGAAGTAAAGGTTAATAAGAACTATGAAACTATTTTGTATCCTGATGTATTAGAAAACATATATTCACTAGAGGATGATTTAAATGGAAGCTTTAAAACATATAGCAATACTAATAATCCGAGGAATGAATCTGAGTACTCATTGGTACATTTTAAATTAAGCTCAAAAAATTTGAATATTGATTCATTAAAAAATGATGTTTTTATTGTTGGTGATTTCAACAGACATCAAATAGGTGATAGATTTAAACTAAACTTTGAGGATAAATACTTAGAAAAAAAAATATTATTAAAACAGGGGTTTTATAATTATAAATATGTGATTAATGATTCAAAAAATGATATTAAAAATTTTTGGCAAACTGAGAATAATTACACAGCAATTTTATATATAAAAGATAGGCTTGATGGATACTTCAAAATTATTTCTGTAGCGTCAAAAAATTCATCAAAAATTGTAAATTAGTGTCACATGATTAAAAAGAATACTAGTGTTGAAAATATAAAGGGAATCAGAATTTCTGTAGAGACATTTTACATGAATTATTATTTTTTTGGAAAAAAGAAAAAATATAGATTTCGAAATATCATCACTATTTATAATCAGGGAAAAAATACCATTCAAATTTTATCTAGACATAAAAAGATTTTTAATTTGTATGGTGTAAAATATTTAAATAAGCTTCTAAAAAATAAACCAATAATAAGGCCTGGTAAAAAAATTAAATTGAAAACGGATTTTTCAACAATTACTAGACTTTCATCTGTGATGGGATATTTTAAAATTATTTGTCTTAACACATCGACTCAATGTAAAGCATATATCCCCACTATCAAACTAACACATCCCGAAATATTAAACTAATGAGCAAATTAAAAGATTACAAGGCAGTCAATGAGCCTGTTCTTTCTTATTTAAAAAATTCAGTAGAAAGAAAAAATATTGAAGAAGAATATGAAAACATGTTCAATTCTAAAACTGACATACCCGTATATATAGGGTCTGAAAAAATTTTTACGGAAGAAAGAAAGAATATTCTTCCTCCACATGATCATAAAAATATTGTGGGAACATATTCTCAGGCAAATGAAGGTCATGTTAAGAGCGCAATCGATAATCTTTTGAAAAATAAAACAACATGGTCTGAAACTAGTTGGGAAGAAAGGTGTAATATTTTTTTAAAAGCAGCAGATTTAATCTCAAAAAAATATAGAACTAAAATTCTTGCATCTACAATGATAGGACAGTCGAAAAACATTTTTCAAGCTGAAATTGATGCAGCATGTGAATTAGCCGATTTCTTAAGATTTAATGTAGAATACCTAGTTGAAATTTATAATGAACAACCAATTGATGGTCCTGGTAAAAAAAATAATCTAGAGTACAGACCTTTAGAGGGATTTGTTTACGCTGTGACTCCTTTTAATTTTACTGCAATTGGAGCCAATCTTTGTGCCAGTGCAGCTATAATGGGAAATGTTGTATTGTGGAAACCAAGTGATAATCAAGTCTTATCTGCAAAAATTACTATGGATATTTTTGAAGAAGCCGGGCTTCCCAATGGTGTAATTAATCTAATTACAGGTGATCCTGAAATGATTACAAACATAGCTCTTTCTCATAAAGAATTTTCGGGATTACATTTTACGGGATCAACAACAATCTTTAGACATCTTTGGAAAAAGATTGGAGAAAACATAAATACATACAGAGATTATCCCAGAATAGTTGGAGAAACAGGAGGAAAAGATTTTATATTTTGTCATCCAACTGCAGATTTAGAAGTTTCTGCTACTGCTATAATAAGAGGTGGTTTTGAGTATCAAGGTCAAAAGTGTTCAGCGGCATCTAGAATATATTTACCTAAATCTATTTCCAATGAACTCATTTCAAATGTTATTGATCAGGTAAAAACTATCAAAATGGGCTCTCCAATTGATTTTAATAATTTCATGACTGCTGTAATTCATGACAAAGCCTTTGAAAGAATTTCAAATTATATTGAATACGCAAAATCAAGTAATGATTGTGAAATTCTTTGTGGTGGTGGTTATGATGATTCTGTTGGGTATTTTGTAGAACCAACCATAATTTTAACAACAGATCATCAATTTAAAACAATGAGAGAAGAAATTTTTGGGCCGGTCGTTACAATTTTTGAGTATGAGGATAAAGATTGGAAATCAATGTTAGATGTTGTAGATAGTACATCTGAATATGCACTAACTGGTGCTTTTATTTCCAATGATGAGGAAAGTATAAACTACGCTCTTAATAAATTAAAATATAGTGCAGGTAATTTCTACATTAATGATAAGCCATCAGGTGCTGTAGTTGGACAACAACCCTTTGGAGGATGTCGTGCTTCAGGAACTGACGACAAAGCTGGATCTAAATTAAATTTATTAAGATGGGTAAGTCCTAGATTAGTTAGTAGAACTAAAAATCCTCCGACTAGCTATCCTTATGAATATATGGATTAGGTACGTAAAATATTTTTTTCGTTTTGTAATAATCTAGTTGGATTTTATCATGGATTGAAAACTCATAGTGTTCTTTACATTGGTAAAATTCAGCTTTAGCATTATCACCTTTTAAAAGAATAAAACCATTTTTTTTATCATTTAAATTTTTATTTAAAAACTTATTTGAGCAAAGAGTTTTTATTTTAGGGTACTTAGCGACTGCTCTTGAAACTATAAAGTCATAATTTTTATTAATATTTTTCACATTAGCCCATGTAACTTCAACATTATTCAGGTTCAGATCCTTAGTGATTTTATTTACTACATCTGTCTTTTTTTTTATGCTATCAACAAGGTGAAACTTGACATTTGGAAAACAAATAGCTAATGGAATTCCAGGAAAACCACCTCCTGTTCCGAAGTCTAAAATACTTGTATTATCATTAAAATTAAAAAAGCATGAGATTGATAAAGAATGAATCACATGATTTACAATAAAATTATCTATATCCTTTCTTGAGATTAAATTGATTCTCTCATTCCAAAAAATTATTTGTTTATGAAATTCTTCTATCTCATTAATTTGGGTATCAGTTAGTTTAAAAAAAGAATTTAATTTGAATGACATTCAAAGCTAAAATAATTCATTTTTAAATATCTTTGAATTACATATTTCCAATTTAGATGAAGGAGTTTTTAACTGATAAAATAAATAATTTACCTGCTTCTGCTACTCTAGCAATGGCAGCAAAAGCAAGAGAATTAAAAAATAAAGGAATTGATATAATAGGGTTAAGTTTAGGTGAACCAGACTTTAATATTCCAGAATTTATTAAAAAGGCAGCTAACAAAGCTATTAATGATAACTATAATTCATACACACCTGTTGATGGATATATTGATCTAAAAGAAGCAATCTCTAAAAAATTTTTTAGAGACAACAATTTAAATTATAATACTAATCAAATAGTTGTATCAACTGGTGCTAAACAATCAATTGCCAATGTAATACAAGCTATGGTGAATCCAGGTGAAGAAGTAATTTTACTTGCTCCTTTTTGGGTAAGTTACTCTGCTATAGTTGAAATGGCAGATGGAGTTCCAGTAGTGGTAAACAGTGATATCACAACAGATTTTAAAGTTTCTGCAAAAAATATTGAGGAAAAAATTAATGCAAAAACAAAAATGATTGTTCTTAATTCACCAAATAATCCTAGTGGAACTGTATATACTGAAAAGGAACTTAGAAATATAGCAACAGTCTTAGAAAAATATCCTGATATTTTTATTTTATCTGATGAAATTTATGAACACATTAACTATGGAGTGAAGCATTTTAGCTTTGCTGAAATCGATTCAATGTACAACAGAACAATAACTGTTAATGGAGTTGCGAAAGCATTTGCGATGACTGGGTGGAGAATTGGTTACATTGGAGCACCTGAATGGATTGCAAAAGCATGTACCAAACTTCAAGGACAAGTTACCAGTGGAGCTAATTGTATTGCACAAAAAGCTACTATTGCAGCTTTAGAAGCTGAAGTATCACAAATCAAATATATGATCGATGAGTTCAAGCAAAGAAAAAAACTTATAATTGATCTTCTTTCAGAAATTGATGGATTGAATTTAAATAATCCAGATGGAGCTTTCTATGTTTTTCCAGATGTTTCAAAATTCTTTGGAAAAACTATAGATGGATTTAAGATTGAAAACTCATCTGATTTTGCAATGTTTCTTTTAGAGAAAGCTCATGTAGCAACAGTTACAGGTGAAGCCTTTGGATGCCCAGATAATATTAGAATTAGTTATGCTGCTTCTAAAGAGAACATTGTTGAAGCTGTGAAGCGAATTAAAAGTGCTTTATCTTAATTTTTTTTCCAAAAATATGGTGAAAAGATTATAAGCAAGGTAAATAGTTCTAACCTTCCAACCAACATGAGAAAAGAACACCATACTTTTGCAAACCCAGACAATCCTTCATAACTGAGGGTTGGCCCAAGTGATCCTATTGCAGGTCCAACATTTCCAATTGAGGCAGCAGATCCACCAACTGCAGAAATAAAATCCAACCCCTGGGTACTAAGAACCCCAGCTCCAATCACAAATAATATTAAATAGAGCATAAAAAAAGCCAAAATATTTACAATAACTTCTTTTTTAACAACTGAGTGATTATATCTTAAAGGCAATACAGCGTTAGGATGTAATGCTTTTTTAAATTCTAAAAATCCATTTTTAATTAATATCAAATGCCTGGATATTTTTATTCCTCCAGACGTAGATCCTGAAGATGCACCAATAAACATTAATGCAAAAAACAACATTGTTAAAAAAGGAGTCCACCCAGCAAAATCGCCTGATACAAATCCTGTTGTAGTTATTATTGCTACAATTTGGAAAAATGCATGCCTAAAACTCGATTCTAATCTTCCATATATTTCAGGATGATTCACATTTGATGTTGACAGGTCAACATTGATAAATAGCACAAAAGAAGTTACAATTACAAAAATTGAAATAATAGTTAGATACCAAATAAACTCAGTGTTGGTAAAAAGTTTTTTAAATTTTCCTAGAAGAGCTGAATAAATTAGCAAATAATTTGTTCCAGCTAAAATCATAAAGAAAATAACAATGTATTGGATTTGAGGAATATCATTCCAATATGCTAAACTATTATTTTTAGTAGAAAAACCGCCTGTAGCTATATTACTCATTGAGTGATTAATTGCATCAAAAAAACTCATTCCTGCAACATTTAAAGCAAGTGTTTCGGCAAAAGTCAACCCAACATAAATAAACCATAGTCTTTTTGCCGTTGAACTAATCCTTGGGTGCATTTTATCACCGCTTATTCCACTGCCAGGAGCTTCAGCTGAAAATAATTGCATTCCACCAATTCCTAAAAGTGGAAGAATTGCAATTGCCAAAACAATAATTCCCATTCCTCCAAGCCAATGGGTCATACTTCTCCAAAAAATAATACTTTCGGGTAATGATTCTATATCACTAATTACAGTTGAACCAGTTGCTGTATAACCAGACATGCTTTCAAAAAGCAAATTAGAAAAAGTTGATAATGATCCTGTTAAATAATAAGGCAACATCCCAGAAAATATCATGGTAATCCAACCAAGTGTTACTATTAAATAACCATCTCTTTTATTAATCTGCCTCACATTGTTCCGATTTAGCATCATGAGTATAGTTCCAAATGATATAGTAATTATTCCTGATGATGTTATATCATTAAAAATACCATCGTTTACTAATAAACTAACTCCGGAGGTGACCAACATTGCTAATCCATTAAATAGAAGAAGTAATCCTAATATATATGAAATCAACTTGTGGTTTAGCCTAGACATAACTTAATTAAAGAAAAAGCTTTTCTACTTTATTAATAGTCTCATACAAAGAACAAACTAATATTTTATCGCCTTCTTGAATCAAAAAATCACCTAAAGCTATAGAACCTTTATCATTTCTTATTACTCCACCAATTATAGCTGATCTTGGAAATTTGATGTCTTTAATTTTTTTATTTACAACTTTTGAATCTGCAGAAACTAAAAATTCTAAAACTTCAGCATTCATATTATTTAATTTATTAAGTTCCAAAATATTCCCTTTTCTTATAAATCTGAATATTTCATTTGCGGCAAGTAATTTTTTATTAATTAATGTATCAACACCAATTGATTCTGAAAGTTCAAAGTAATCCGTATCATCAACTAAAGCAATAGTTTTTTTTATGTTTTTTGATTTAGCCATGAGGCAAGACATAATATTTTTTTGAGAATCTCCAGTAGTAGATATAAAAACATCCATTTCATCTAGATTTTCTTCATTTAATAAATCAACCTTAGTTCCGTCAAGGTTTAAAACTAATACATTGGGTAATTTTTCAGCAATTAATTCAGCTTTCTCAGAATTAATTTCAATAAGTTTTACTTTGTAACCCTGTGAGCTTAATTCTTTTGAAACTCTGAATCCAACTCTACCACCACCTAATACCATGACATTATTAACTTTGTGTTTTTTGGTTCCCATAAGTTTATAAAGCTCATCAACGCCATCTTCACATGTTATAAAATATACATGATCGTCATTCTTGAATACAGTGTCTCCTCTTGGGATAATAGCATCCTGACTTCCACTTCTCTCAATCGCAATTGGCATAAACTTTATCCCTGGAAAAACAGAAGCAGATTCCTGGACAGTTTTACCAACAAAAGGAGCATTATTTTGAATTATAGCTGCTAACATTTTTAATTTTCCTGACTCAAAGTCATGGCTATTTGTAAAAGCAGAGTTACTCACTAGTAAACTGATTTCTTGCGATGCGAGATTCTCAGGTGATATAATTTCATCTATTCCAATTGATCTAAAGTCAATTGATGGATCATCAATAAATTCAGGATTTGTTATCCTGCCTATGGTTCTTTTTGAACCAATTTTTTTTGCTAAACAACATGTTAGAAGATTTATTGACTCACTGGAAGTAACTGCAATAAATAAGTCAGAATCTTTAACGTTTGCTTGATTTAATATGGAAATGGAAGATGCGTCACCGCTTATTACCTTGATATCTAAGTAATTTTCTCCATCTTTTAGACTTACATCATTATCATCTATAAGGGTAATATCGTGAGATTCGAAAGATAATAATTTTGATAAATGCAATCCAACTTCACCTGCCCCAGCAATAATAATTTTCATTAACTAGAGATTTATATCTTGGCAAATATACTTGATTTTTAAAATCTAAAATAAAGCTTGGAATGAACTTACCATAAATAATTGTTTATTAGCTTTGATAAAATGAGAATATTATTTTGCTTTATTTCGATACTATTCTTTCTAAATTCAAAAGCTCAGTTTACTAATCTGCCAAATTTTGATGAAAAAAACTTAAAGTTTGGATATTTCATCGGAACAAATACATATGATTATAAAATTATATATAAAGAAAATCCACGCTATCCTGTAACAATTGAAAGAGGAACTGGACTAAATATTGGTTTAATTGGAGAATTAAAAATCAATAAAAATTTAAATCTAAGTTTTGAACCAGGACTTTACTCAAATAATACAAAGATTATTTTTAATGAAAGACTTTTCTTTACTAATTATAATGACACTCTATGGAATGTAAAATCAAATAATATACACCTTCCAATACTTATCAAATATAACTCAAAAAGACTTGGTAATTTTAAACCATATTTACAAGCAGGAGTTTCTACATCCTTAAATTTAGGAAAAATTGAAGGTTCTTTTGATCGTTACTCAATTGAAGATTTAAACTTTGCTGATGTTGGTTTTTACTATGAACTAGGTTTTGGAATTGATTTTTATTTAAGATATTTTAAATTTTCACCTTCGGTTAGAGGAGTTTTTTCAATAAAAAACGAATTGCCTGAAAATATTCCTAAAAACCCTTGGACTGGAAATATAGACAAGATGTTTACACGGGCTGTATTTATAAATCTTAGCTTCTATTAAATAATTTTAAATAGCTCATGACAAGTGATACTGATGTTGATAAATTTAAGCTCTCAGTTAGTATTTCTTTATTTGATTTTGGAATAGAATAAAATGACTCACATAATTCAGAAATATCATTTGAAATCCCATTGGCTTCTGATCCAAAAATCCATATTCCTGAATTAATATTTTTAGAAAATTCTAAGATACTTTTTCCTTCCTTTGAAGTGCCAAAGACCGGGATTTTTTCATTTCTTATGAACTTAATTAAATCTTTGTAAATAATATCTACTCTTGATAAGGATCCCATTGATGCTTGAACTACTTTTGGATTATAGCAATCAACAGAATTTTTGGAGCATATGATTTGTTTAAAACCAAACCATTCAGCAGATCTAATAATCGTACCTAAATTACCAGGGTCGTTAATAGAATCCAATAATATATATTGTGAGCTCTTTTTTAACTCTTTATATTTTATTTCAAAAACACCAAGATGTTTATTTGGTGATTTTAAAAAACTTATTTGTTTTAATTGTGATAAGCTAATCTTTACTGTTTTTTCAAATAAATTAAAATCCTCAGGATGTGTTGAAAATAATTTCTTTAATTTATAATCTGAACTTAAAAAATCCTTAATTGATTTTTCACCCTCAACTACGAATTGATTGTTTTTAATTCTTTCAGATTTATTATTTAATCTTCTTATATATTTCAACTCATTTTTGGTAACCATTATTTTAGATGTATTTTTGATAAATCACAATGAATAGAAACTTAATAAAAATAAATTTATTAATTATAGTATTAGCTTTTTTTTCTAGTTGTAATCTAACAAAACAGATTGAAAAAAATCAAATAATCCTCAAAAATATTGATATAAGTTTAAATGAAAAACTAATAAAAAGTGACTCTTTAAATCCCCTAATCACAATTAAGGAGAATTCAAGGATTTTAGGAGTTCCATTCCCAGCATTACTAGGTTCTTCAGCGAAACTTGAAACTGATAGTTTATTTGAGGATTGGTTAAATAAAAAAAATAAAAGAAGAAAATTAAAAAATTTACTTTCAGAAAAACAGTTAAAACAATTAAAACGTTATAAAAGAAATTTTAATAATTGGAAATTAAAGAATGGTGAAAGTATTGCAATTATTGATACATCAGAAATTGAAAATTCAGTCAGAAACTTAAACCTTTATTTTCAAAATTTAGGTTATTTGAATAATGAGATTGATTTTGAAGTAAAAAAAGAAAATGAAAAAATTGCTGATCTAATTTTCCAAATAAATACCGCAGGCAGGTATTATATAGGAGAAAATAAATCTAATATTGATTCTGAAATAATTGATTCAATCTACAAAGCAAACTCAGACAAATCGAAATTAAAAAACAATTCATTCTTTAACTCAATAAATTTTGATATTGAAAGAAACAGATTGTTTAATTTATTTAAAAACAATGGAGTATATGATTTTCAAATTAATTCTATACTTTTTAGTGCAGAAATTGATTCCACTAATAATAACTTGTCTATTCCTATAAAAACAAATATATATGGAGATGATTATTCTATTTCAAAAATTTCAGCAATTAACATAATCCAAAGTGATTCAATTAATTCTTTTAATTTCAATGAAAATTTTATAAAATCTAAGTTAAAATTCAAATCTGGAGATGTTTTTAATGATTCATTAAGAAAAGCAAGCTTAAGAGAGTTAAATAATTTAGATTTATTTAATTTCCCCTCTATTCAATACAGTAAAAACAAAGACAACTCGCTTGATGCTGATTTACTTTTAAATAGTAAAAAGAAATTTGGACTTGGATTTGGATTTGATTTAAAGCAATCTAATATCGAAGATATTGGTATAGCCTTTGAAAACAGATTTAAATCGAGAAATATATTTAGAAGAGGTGAAAACTTAACATTATCTTTCAGTGGCTCAATAGGTAAATCTGGAAAAACTCAAATATCGCAAATCAATTATGATCTAATACTTGATATACCAAGATTTATGTTGGCTTCAGAAAAAATATCTGACGAAAGGATATCCAATAAAAGAACATTGATTAATCTTGGTTCGTCAAATCAAAGAAATATTGGTTTAGATAGAAATAGTTTTAAATTAAATTATACATATAGTTGGAATACTAAAAAAACTTTTTTTAGTTTTTCTCCTGCTGAAATTGCACTCATAAATAATAAAAATATTAGCAATTATTTTAATATATATTCAAGTTCATACAAGGAATTAAACTTAATAGCTAATAAAATAACCTCAAATCCAATTTATTACAACAACGGGGATTTAGAAATTCCTAAAGGAATTAATTTATTTATTGATGATGTGTTAAAGGGGAAATTTACGAGCATCACAGAAAAAGATTTTAGAAAAGTAAGTTTTATTGAAGGCAGAAGATCTAGATTGATTTCTAATAATTTAATCCTTGGTCCCTCAATAAAATTTTCAAATAAATCCGAAAATGTATTTCAAGGAAATAATTTTAACAGATGGAATTTAAAAATTCAAACATCTGGTAATATTGCAAATTTATTCGCAAAAAAGGATAACTCTCAAAGTTTTAAAACTATATCTGATTTAAGATTTTCACAGTTTTTCAAAACTGAATTTACATACATAAGACATTGGAGTTTTGAAAATAATTCACTTTTTGCATTTAGATTTTTTAATGGCTTAGCTATTCCCTATGGAAATTCCGAAAATATACCATTCTCTGAATCTTTTTTTGGAGGAGGATCCAATGATAACAGAGCTTGGCAAGTATATAAATTAGGTCCCGGTAGTAGTGGTGCATTTGATGAGTTTAATGAAGCTAACTTTAAAATTGCATTTAATTTTGAGTATAGGTTTAAAATGTTTGGGAATTTTGATGGAGCATTCTTTGCCGATGTAGGAAATATTTGGAATCTGCTAGACAACACTGAAGATAGCTCTCGAACTTTTGATGGATTTAGTGATTTAAGTGAGCTTGCAATAGGAAATGGAGTTGGATTAAGGTACGATTCTGGATTATTCATTTTTAGACTAGACATGGGCTTGAAGACTCATAATCCTTCTTTAGAAAAAGGAAAAAGATGGTTAACTGATTTCAGTCTAAAAAAAGCTGTATTTAATATTGGATTAAATTATCCTTTCTAACTTCTTTTTTTCTTCTTAATTTTGGCCAACAATTTTTACTAAATGAGTGTACTTACAGGAAATCAAGTTCAAGAAATTTTTGAACTTGCAAAAAAAAAGAAATTTGCTCTACCAGCAGTCAATGTTATCGGATCATCTTCAATCAATGCAACTTTAGAAACTGCAGCAAAATTAAATGCTCCAGTCATAATTCAATTTTCCAATGGAGGAGGAAGTTTTAATGCTGGAAAAGGATTAGAGAATTTAGACCAAATTGCATCTATAAAGGGATCAATTGCCGGAGCAAAGCATGTGCATGAACTTTCAAAAGAATATAATGCTACTGTACTATTGCATACCGATCATGCTGCTAGAAAACTTTTACCATGGATAGATGGTTTGATTTCTGAAAGCGAAAAACATTATGAAAAAAGTGGAAAACCACTTTTTAGTTCTCATATGATTGATCTATCTGAGGAAGACATTAAAGAAAATATATCTACTTGTAAGAAATATTTAGAGAGAATGTCAAAAATTGGAATGACACTTGAAATAGAATTAGGTGTAACTGGTGGTGAGGAGGATGGAGTTGACAATACAGATATTGATAGCTCTAAATTATACACACAACCTGAAGAAGTAGCTTATGCTTATGAACAATTATCTGAAATCAGTGATAAATTTACTGTTGCAGCTGCATTTGGAAATGTTCATGGTGTTTACAAGCCTGGAAATGTTAAGCTAACACCTAAAATTTTAAAAAATTCTCAATATTATATTTCTAAAAAATTCAATGTAGCCGAAAACACTGTTAATTTTGTATTTCATGGTGGATCTGGTTCAACAGTAGAAGAAATTAGGGAAGCTATTTCATATGGAGCTGTCAAGATGAATATTGACACAGATATGCAATATGCTTTCATGTCGGGAGTTAGAGATTATTTCTCTTCAAATGCTGAATATCTTAAAAACCAAATAGGCAACCCTGATGGAGATGATATTCCTAACAAGAAATTCTATGACCCTAGAGTCTGGTTAAGAAAAGGTGAGGAATATTTCGTTACAAGACTTGAACAAGCTTTTAAAGACCTAAATAATGTAAATACATTATAATTTTTTAGTTTTAATTGAAATTATGGCTTGGTTTAAAAGAACAAGGAAAGGAATTCAAACAAATACAAAAGACAAAAAGGATACGCCAGACGGTCTTTGGCATAAAACTCCAACAGGCAAAATTGTTGATAATGATGAATTAGTAAACAACAATTTTGTTTCTCCTGAAGATAATTTTCACATGAGAATTGGGTCAAATGAGTATTTTAATTTATTATTTGATTCTGATTATGAAATACTGTTTAATAATCTAAAAGCATCTGATCCCTTAAACTTTACTGATACTAAAACCTACCCGAAACGAGTCAAGGAAGCAAATAAAAAGACTGGGCTTGCAGAGGCAATTTCTGTTGCATACGGAGACTCATGTTCAAAACCTTTAACTATTGCGTCAATGGATTTCAGTTACATTGGAGGATCTATGGGTTCTGTTGTTGGTGAAAAAATCTCAAGAGCAATTGATCATTCAATAAAAACTAAATCTCCTCTATTAATTATTTCAAAATCTGGTGGAGCAAGAATGATGGAAGGAGCTTTCTCCTTAATGCAAATGGCAAAAACTTCTGCTAAACTTTTAGAATTGTCTAATAACAAAATACCTTATGTATCTCTTTGTACTGATCCTACTACAGGAGGAACAACAGCATCTTTTGCAATGTTAGGAGATATTATTATTTCTGAACCGGGTGCACTAATTGGATTTGCTGGTCCACGTGTAGTTAAAGATACTACCGGTCAAGATCTTCCTGAAGGTTTTCAAAGATCTGAATTTTTACTTGAACATGGTTTTATTGACTTTATTAGCCATAGAAACAATTTGAAAGAAAAGATTAATTTTTACCTAGATTTAATTCTTAATAGAACTCTTCGTAATTATAGTGATTAACTTTAAAAATTTATACTATATTTGCGCCACAAAATATTTTAAATGTATTTAACTAAAGAGAAAATTCAAGACATTTTTAAAGACAACGGTAGTTCTGAAAAAGATACTGGCTCAATTGAGGGTCAAATTGCTTTATTTACTACTAAAATAAATCACTTAACAGATCATCTTAAGTCCAACAAAAAGGATTATAATACGGAAAGATCGCTTTTAAAAATGGTTGGAAAAAGAAAAAGTCTTCTATCTTATTTAAAAAATAAAGATATTAACAGGTATAGAGCTATTATAAAAAAATTATCACTTAGAAAGTAATAAGTTTTCATTGGTTGCTACTCACACAACAATTAATTAATGAAAACAAATGAGCACAAAAATTTATAGAAAAGAAATTACACTGCCTGATGGTAGAATTATTTCAATAGAAACAGGAAAATTAGCTAAACAAGCTGATGGATCCGCTGTCATACAAATGGGTAATGCTATGCTTTTAGCAACTGTTGTCTCAGCAAGAACCGCTAGCCCCGTTGATTTTTTACCATTAACAGTTGACTATCGTGAAAAATTTGCAGCTGCAGGAAAATTTCCTGGTGGATTTTTTAAAAGAGAAGCTAGACCATCTAATGATGAAATACTTACAATGAGACTTGTTGACAGAGTTCTTAGACCTCTGTTTCCCAAAGATTACCATCATGAAACACAAGTAATGATTCAACTAATGTCACATGACGATGAAGTGATGCCTGATTCACTAGCTGGACTTGCTGCTTCAACTGTAATTCAACTTTCTGATATTCCATTTGAATATCCTATTTCTGAGGTACGTGTTGCTAGAATTGATGGTGACTTTATTATCAATCCAAGCAGAGCTCAATTAGATAATTCTGATATAGATATCATGGTTGGAGCTAGTTATGATTCTGTTTCAATGGTCGAAGGAGAATTTGATGAAATCAGTGAAAGTGAGATGACTGAAGCTATAAAATTTGGACATGAGGCTATTAGAATACAAATTGATGCTCAAAAAGAATTGGTTAATGAAATTGGACAAAAAGAAACAAGAGAATACGAATCTGCAATTGAGGATGAAGATTTGTTAAAAAAGGTACAAGATGAATGTTATGAAAATTGTTATCAGATAGCTAAAAAAGGTCTTGGTAAAAAAGAAAGGTCATTAGAGTTTTCTGATGTTAAAGAAAACTTATTGAGCAAATTTAGCGATGAAGAACTTGAAGAAAATGAAAATTTAATATTAAAATATTTCTATAAAGTAGAGAAAGAGGCAATAAGAGAACTTGTATTAAGTGAAGGCGTAAGACTTGACGGCAGAAAAACTACTGATATTAGACCAATTTGGTGTGAAGTTGATTATTTACCATCTACACATGGATCTTCAATTTTTACTAGAGGTGAAACTCAAGCACTAGCTACCGTAACCTTAGGCACATCGAGAGATGCTAATATTATTGATTCCCCTACACATCAAGGTGAAGAAAATTTTTATTTACACTATAACTTTCCGCCATTTTCTACTGGTGAAGCAAGACCATTGAGAGGAACCTCAAGAAGGGAAATTGGTCATGGAAATTTGGCACAGAGAGCTTTAAGTAAAGTATTTCCAAAAGATTGTCCATACACTGTAAGAGTAGTTTCTGAGGTTCTTGAATCAAATGGTTCATCCTCTATGGCAACCGTCTGTTCAGGGACAATGGCTTTGATGGATGCAGGAGTTAAAATTAGCAAACCAGTATCAGGGATAGCTATGGGTTTAATTTCTGATGGTGAAAGATATTCTGTTCTTTCAGATATTCTTGGAGATGAAGATCATTTAGGTGATATGGATTTTAAAGTAACTGGAACTGAAGATGGTATAACAGCTTGTCAGATGGATATTAAGATTAAAGGCCTTTCTTATGAAATTTTAGTTAAAGCCCTTGAACAAGCTAGAACTGGAAGGTTAGAAATACTTGAAAAATTAACTGACACTATTGAAAAGCCGGCTGAGTCTGTTAAAGCTCATGCTCCAAAAATGGTAAAAGTTACAATAGACGGCGACTATATAGGAGCAGTGATAGGACCTGGCGGAAAAGTAATTCAAGAGATGCAAAAAGAAACTGGAACTACAATTGTTATTGAGGAAGAAGATGAAAAAGGAATAATAGAAATTTTAGGAACTAATCAAGAAATGATTGATTCAGTTATTGAGAAAATAGATAATATTACTTTTAAACCAGAGAATGGAAAAGAATACGATGTCAAGGTAATAAAGATTTTGGAATTTGGAGCTGTTGTAGAGTTTAGGCCAGGCAAAGAAGTTTTACTGCATATTTCCGAAATAGCTTGGGAAAGAGTAGAAAATGTGGAAAAATACTTAAGCATAGGAGATATTATTAGAGTGAAGTATATGGGGATTGATCCAAGGACTAAAAAACAAAAAGTTTCTAGAAAAATTTTACTTGAAAGACCAAAAAAAAAGGAATAAAATGAAACCTTTTTTAACATTAATCGTATAAATATTAAAAGACATTAATGAGACAGCTTAAAATAACAAAACAGGTTACAAATCGTGAAACCGCTTCACTTGATAAATATTTACAAGAAATTGGAAAAGTTGATTTAATTACTGCAGAAGAAGAGGTAGAATTAGCTCAGAGAATTAAAGCTGGTGACGAAATAGCACTCGAGAAACTTACGAAAGCAAATTTAAGATTTGTAGTTTCAGTAGCTAAGCAGTATCAAAATCAAGGTTTAACACTTCCTGATTTGATTAATGAGGGAAATTTAGGGCTTATAAAAGCAGCTAAAAGATTTGATGAAACAAGAGGTTTTAAGTTTATTTCTTACGCTGTCTGGTGGATTAGACAATCAATTCTACAAGCTTTGGCTGAACAATCAAGAATTGTAAGACTTCCTCTTAATAAAATTGGATCGATAAATAAGATCAATAAAATGTATGCTTTTCTAGAGCAAGCTAATGAGCGTGTACCTTCAGCTGAAGAAATAGCTAAAGAATTAGACATGACTGTTTCTGATGTGAAAGAATCTATGAAAAATTCAGGAAGACATGTTTCAATGGATGCTCCTCTTGTTGAGGGTGAAGATTCTAACTTGTATGATGTACTTAAAAGTGGTGAATCACCTAATCCTGATAAGAAACTTTTACATGAATCACTTAAAACTGAAATAGAAAGAGCACTTGAAACACTTACACCCAGAGAAGCTGATGTTGTTAGATTATATTTTGGTTTAGGTGAGCAACATGCAATGACTCTTGAAGAAATTGGTGAAACATTTGATTTGACTCGTGAAAGAGTTCGTCAAATCAAAGAAAAGGCAATTAGAAGACTTAAACATGCTTCTAGAAGTAAAATACTAAAAACATACCTTGGATAAAAGTTCAAGAATAATAGCTCCTTCAATGCTTGCATGTAATTTTGGTAAGCTTGAAGAAGAAATTTCACTAGTTAATAACAGTCAAGCCCAATGGTTTCACATTGATGTAATGGATGGAGTATTTGTTCCAAACATTTCTTTTGGAACACCAATAATGAAAATTTTTCAGCAAAAAGCCGAAAAACCTTTAGACGTTCACTTAATGATTGTAAATCCAGAAAACTACATTCAAAAGTTTGCTGATTTAGGTAGTGAAATTATTACAGTTCATATTGAAGCTTCTACACATCTTCATAGAAATATTCAAAAAATTAAAAGTTTAGGTATTAAAGCTGGTGTTGCATTAAATCCACATACACCAGTATCTTCACTAAGTTCTATAATCAATGACATTGATCTAGTATGTTTAATGAGTGTAAACCCTGGATTTGGAGGACAGAAATTTATTGAAAATACCTTTGATAAAGTTGCTGAACTTAAAAACCTGATTATTGACTCTGGATCAAGTGCATTGATTGAAATTGATGGGGGTGTAACCGAAGATAATTCAAATAAATTATTTGATTTAGGCGCTAATGTTTTAGTTGCAGGTAGCACAGTTTTTAAGTCTAAAAATCCAAGAAACACCATTTCAAAACTCATTTCCGGATAGAGTATTGTATAATTTATTTTATAACTTTCACTCATGTCCAAGTTCACTAACATTATTGGTTTAATGAGTGGTACATCTTTAGATGGTTTAGATATATGTGCAGTAAGATTTGAAGAAAAAGAACTTCAAAAATTTGAAATTATAAACTGTAAAACTGTTCCTTATAATGAACAACTTAGAAATAAATTGAAAAATTCAATTTTTCTGAATAATGAAGAAATTTCAAACCTAAGTATTGAATTGGGAGTATTTTTTGGAAATGCTACAAATAATTTTATTAAAGAACATAATCTTACAAATATTGATATTATTTCATCCCATGGTCATACCATCTTTCATGAACCAGATATTGGTAAAACACTTCAAATAGGTGATGGAAAAATAATAAACAAATTAACTAGAATTAAAACAATAAATAATTTTAGAGCTCAAGATGTTGCTTTAGGTGGTCAAGGTGCACCATTAGTCCCAATTGGAGACATGTATCTATTTGAAGATTTTACCTATTGCTTAAACTTGGGAGGTTTTGCTAATATTTCATCAAAAGAGGAGAATAACATTTACGCTTTTGATATATGTCCGATGAATACTGTTTTAAATCACTACTGTAAAATTAAAGGAGTAGAATTTGACTTGGATGGAAATTTTTCAAGAGAGGGTAGTGTAAATAAGAAATTATTTAACAAATTAAATTCAATTTCATATTATGAAAAAAAACCTCCAAAGTCACTAGGAATTGAATTTGTAAACAAAATCATTTTCCCACTTATTGAAAATTATAAAATTGAAATTAAAGATATTTTAAACACTTATATTCATCATGCTGCTTATCAAATAAAAAAGAACGTTGATGCTGAAAATGAGATATTGATAACAGGTGGCGGAGCTTATAATAAAACTCTAATCAATTGTCTAAAAAAGGAAAAACTAAAAATTCATATTCCAAAAAAAGAGATAGTTGATTATAAAGAAGCACTTATATTCGCATTCCTAGGAAGGCTAAAAAATGAAGGTTTAAATAATTGTTTAAAATCAGTGACCGGAGCCTCAAAAGATCACTCGTCAGGTGATGTATTTAATTTAATTTAGTTAGATTAATGTTCTTCCATTTAACTTTTATACCACCTCCATCATGAATTTGGAGAGCAACACCTCCTTTACCTAATCCAATTATTGAATCTTTAATTTTTATCATCTCATTCTCATTAATCCAGGTTGTAACTTCATCACCATAAACTTTTATTTTCATTTTGTTCCACTCACCCATTTTAACAATAGAATCTTTTGATTGATCAGGCTTAATCAGCCATCCTCTTCCATAAGATTCATAAATACCACCGGAATGATACCCAGGTGGAGCTACTTCAACTTGCCACCCTTTAACCTTAACTCCATCAACAGTTGATCTAAAAAAAACACCACTATTTCCGTTATCTTCCTGTTTAAAATCTAGCTCTAATATGAAATCATCAAAATACTTATTAGTTCCAAGATAGCCATAGTCTTTATCAGGTCCACTTTCACAAATTAACTCGCCATCTTCAACGTACCATTTTTCAGTTCCATAAATAATCCAACCATCCAAATTTTTACCATTAAAAAGTGATACCGTTTCTGTTGGCATATTGCATGAAAAAATTAAGGATGTAAGAAAAAGTATTAAATAATTTCGTTTCATTGTTAGCTGTATTTATTTTTTTAAATTAAATAAAATTTACATGAAAATATATTTCAAAATAGGATTATTTTTTTTGCTCTTACCAATTCATTGTCAAGATATTGGCTTTTCTAACGTACTCAAAGAAGTTTACCCTGATAAAAATGAATTTAAGTATCCAAAAAACTATAAAGTTAATACAGCACGTAACAGTTATAGCGATGTAAATATTATCATTAAAACGAAAGTAGGAGATATAATAGATTTTAATGCATTTAGCGAAACTTTAAATAATATTCAATTTAACAATGTAAAAGATGTTCCTATAGAGGAAAACACTGGATTAGATAGTAGAACTGAACAATTTAAAGGATTAATAAATCCACATGTTATAAGAAGAGCTCCATTTAGAGTTTTTGAAATATTAAAACCTGTTCATAATAATATCACAGCAGAGACTAAATATTCACTATTAAATTTAAAAATATATATTCCTGAAAAAATTGATTCGGGAAATCATTTCGTCAATTTTTCATTTAAAATTGGATCAAAGAAATTTGATTTAAAACTAAAAGTAAATGTGTATGATTATGTAATTCCTAAACTTTCTGAAAGTAATTTCTTCTATACAAATTGGTTTAATCTTGGCAAAATGGAAGAATATCATGGTGTTGAAAGATGGACCGATGAGTGGTATATTATGCTTGATAAGTATGCTAAAATCATGGCAGAAGGAAGACAAAATTGTATTATATTACCAGGAGAACTTATCTACCTTAATGATGGTGAATTCCAATTAGATGAGCAGAAAATGATTTCATTTGTTAATATTTTTAGAAAATATGGATTCAAATATTTTGAATCACCTCATTTACTTAATAGAGGAGCCAATGACGATTGGGGTAATCCTGAACTAAAAACCAGATTAAAAAAAGTGGGATATTACTCAGATGAGGGTAAAAATGAAATTGCATCCATTATAAAAAAAATAAGAGATTTTACTGAAAAGTATAAATTAAAAAATCAATGGCTACAACATATTGCTGATGAACCAACCTCAATTAATGCCCAATGCTATGTTGATGTTGCAAAACAAATAAAAGAAATTTATCCAGAGATTAAAATAATGGAAGCAACTAATACAAGAGATAGTTTAGGTGATGCAATAGATATTTGGTGTCCCATAATTAATGATTTTCAAGAAAATTTAGATTTTTTTAGAGAGAGAGAAAAAAAAGGAGAAAAAATTTTAGTCTACACTTGCTTAGTTCCAGGTGGTAAATGGTTGAACAGAACTCTAGATATGGAAAAATTAAGACAAGTATATTTTGGTTGGGGTGGATCAAAATATAATACCCTAGGATATCTACATTGGGGTTTAAATCAATATAAAGCTGATCCTTTTAAACAAAGTGTTGTAAAGCATCCATCACCTGCAGCCTCTTCAAATAATTATCTTCCTGCTGGTGACACACATGTTATTTATCCTGGAAAAAATGGACCACTTTCATCGCTTAGATTTGAAGCTCATAGAATTGGTGCTGAAGATTATGAAATGTTAGAATCTCTTAAAATCAAAAACTCTAAAATTCACAAAAAATTAATTAACAAAATTTTTAAAAATTACACAGATTATTCCCTAAATATTAATAAATATTTAAGAGTTAAAAAGAAACTTCTTAAATCACTTACCATATGAAAAAATTAAAACACATTTTATTATTATTTACTCTAATAAATTATGGACAAGGAGTTAAAACATTTTTTGAAAGTCCAGAGGGTAAATTTTTTATCTCTGCTGATTTACATATTCATACAGTATTTTCTGATGGAAGCGTATGGCCTACAATTAGAGTTGATGAAGCTTTAAGAGATAGTATAGATATGATATCACTAACTGAACATCTTGAATATCAATCACATCTAAGAGATATTCCTCACCCAGACAGAAATAGATCATACCAAATTGCTGGAGGTTATGTAAAAAACCAGCCATTGGCGGTTGTTCACGGCACTGAAATTACAAAACCGATGCCCCCAGGACATTTCAATGCAATATTTATTAGCGATGCGAACAAATTTTTTGATAAAGAAAAAAAAGCATTAGAATTTAATAAAGCAATAAAAGAAGCCAATAAACAAGGGGCTTTTGTTTTTTGGAATCATCCTCACTGGGAAGCAAACAGAAAGGATGGTATCGCAAAATTAGACCCAATTCATAATGAGATAATTAACAAAAAGTTATTACATGGCATTGAAGTAGTTAATATGTTTACTTTCTCAGAGGAAGCATTAGACATAGCTTTAGAAAATGATTTAACAATTCTTGGAACTAGTGATGTTCACGTTTTAATTGACTGGGACTTTAATAATGAAAGAGAAAGTTATCATAGACCGCTAACCTTCATAATTTCAGAAAATAGAACTATGAAATCTACAAGTGATGCTCTTTTTAAAGGTGACACATTTGTATGGTATCATGATTTAATTATAGGCAAGGAAGAAAATTTAAAAATTGTTGCTGAAAATAATTTCACTGCAACTAGTGAAGGGTATGATTATGATTTTTTTAGCAGTGCTGAATCAATACTTAAAGTGAAATTAAAAAATCATTCTGTTGCACCACTTAAGTTAAAATATACTGGAGAATATACATTTCATACCGAATTTAATTATATTGACATTGCTCCAAGATCGGAAATAGAAATTTATGTTAAGACAATAGATAAGCTCCAAAAACTTATAATGCCTTTTGAAGTTCTTAATTATGTGATTGGATCTAAAAAGAATTTAAAAATTAATAAAAATATTTCTATACAATGAAAAAAGCACTTTATTTATTTACTGTTTTATTGAGTTTTACAATTAATTCACAAACAAGTTTAGATTACTACTTTAATGGTGATTTAGATTTTGATCCAAAAATTCCAAAACCATCTGAGGTTATTGGCCACGAAGTTGGTGAATGGCATATCACACATGACAAGTTGGTGGAGTATATGTATAAAATAGCTGAAAAATCAGATAGAATTAAAATTCATGAAACTGGAAAAACTTACGAAGATAGACCACTAATTATTTTGACAGTTTCAAGTCCTGAAAACTTAAAAAATATTGAGGAAATTAGAAAGAATCATTTGAAATTAAGTTCAGGGGAAAAAATTATTAACTACAATGATATGCCTGCAATTGTTTATCAAGGCTTCTCTGTTCACGGAAATGAGCCTAGTGGTTCAAATGCAAGTTTACTTGGAATATATTATTTAGCAGCGTCTCAAAATCAAGAATTAATTAATATATTAAATGATCTTGTTATTCTATTTGACCCATCGTTAAACCCTGATGGTTTACAAAGATTTGCATATTGGGCTAACTCTAATAAGAGCTTAACTTTAAATCCTGATTCAAATGATAGAGAATATAGTGAAGTATGGCCTGGTGGAAGAACAAATCATTATTGGTTTGATTTAAATAGAGATTGGCTACCTGTTCAACTCCCTGAGTCAAAAGCAAGAATTAAAACTTTTACAGAATGGATTCCTAACGTAGTGACAGATCATCATGAAATGGGAACTAATTCAACTTTTTTCTTTCAACCAGGTGTTCCAGACAGAGTTAATCCTATGATTCCAATAAATAATCAAAAATTAACAGAAAAAATTGCTGGATTTCATGCTGAATACCTCGATAAGATTGGAAGTCTATACTACAGTAAAGAAAACTATGATGATTTTTATTTTGGTAAAGGATCTACATACCCTGACATAAATGGTAGTATTGGAATTCTTTTTGAGCAAGGTAGTTCTAGAGGCCATGTTCAAGAAAGTCAAAATGGAATTTTAACATTTCCATTTACAATTAAAAATCAATTGACCACAATTTTCTCTACTCTAAAAGCAGCAAGTTCAATCAGAGTTGATCTGTTAAAACACATGAATAATTTTTACCTAGAAAGTATAAATGAGTCAAAAAATTCGAAAATAAAAGGAATTGGATTTGGTAACAGTTCAGATAAGTCTAGCAGTTATGAACTTGCTAAAATTTTAAGAACACATAAAATCAAGGTTAATGAAACAGTTGATAGAGACTATAAATATTACGTATCATTAAATCAACCCAAATCAAAATTAATAAAAGCGATGTTTGAAACAACTAAAAAGTTTAAAGACAGTCTTTTTTATGATGTTTCAGCTTGGACATTCCCTTTAGCTTTTAATTTAAATTATAATTTTTTGAAAAAAGACTTGAATATAATTGAAGGTGATATTAAAAAACCTGTTGGAGAAGTATCTAGTTTATCAAACTATGGTTATTTAATTGAACCCCATGATTACAATATTCCGACACTAATTAATAAACTATTGGTTAATAACATTAGGGTGAAATCAAGTTCAAAAAAGATTTTTATTAAAAATAAAATTTATGACTATGGAAGTTTATTTATTCCTGTTGTTGGTCAATCAAAAAGTTCTAATGAAATACACAATTTACTAATAGAAATTTCAAAAGAGACAGGAATTGATATTAATGGACTAAATAGTGGATACGAAGACAATATTGGTTTTGGTTCTAACTCCTTCACAACAATAAATAAACCTAAAATTGCAATAATAGTAGGAGATGGTATTCGATCTTATGATGCTGGAGAAATTTGGCATCTTTTTGACACTAGATATAAAACTCTAATAACAAAAATTGATGTTAGAAATATTAATAGAGTTAATCTTTCAAAGTATTCTCATATTATTTTACCTAATTACTCTGGAAATCAAATTAACATTAACAGATTAAAAGATTTTTTGAGTTCAGGTGGAAATCTAATTGCTTACAGAGGTTCCATTAATTGGTTAAATAGAAATAAATTAATTGATATCGAATTATTTAATAACAATATGAATGCAAAAGATATTAATTATGAAGACAGAGGAAAATTTTCAGGTGCTCAAGTTATTGGTGGTGCAATATTCAATACCAAACTGGATAAAAGCCATCCAATTAATTTTGGAATTAAATCTAATTATTTACCAACTTTTCGTAATAATACAATATTTATGAAACCAGAAAAAAACAGTTTTAATAATCCTATAACATATACAAGCAACCCATTACTTAGTGGTTATATTTCAAAGGAAAATACTGAGCTATTAAAAAAGAGTGTTCCCTTTAAAATTAAGAGATATGGTTCTGGTAAAATATTTTTATTCAGTGATAACACAAACTTTAGGGCATTTTGGTATGGTACAAATAGACTTTTAATGAATTCTATTTATCTATCAAATAAAATGTAATTGGATATTGATTAAAAATTATACAAAAGAATTTCCATATAATTATAAGTTAGCCTATCCTGTAATTATTGGCCTTGTTGGGCATACAATTGTTCAATTTGTAGATAATGCGATGGTTGGAAGACTTGGAACCGCAGAACTTGCAGCAATATCACTTGGAAATAGTTTTGTTTTTTTGGCAATGTCAATAGGTATTGGATTCTCTACTGCAATTACGCCTTTAATTGCAGAGAGTAATGCTCAAAGAAATTTCATAAAATCTAAATCAATTTTAGAAAATAGTATAACCATATGTTTAATTCTTGGTTTTCTTCTGACAATTGGAGTTTTTGCTTTAAAACCTTTGTTAAATTCAATGGGTCAATCACCAGATGTGGTTAAGCTTGTATATCCATACATTAACTGGGTTGCAATATCACTGATTCCTCTTGTTTTATTTCAAAGCTTTAAACAATTTACTGATGGATTATCCTTGACGAAAATTTCAATGATTTCTACAATTATTGCAAATATTATTAATGTTTTACTAAACTATTTATTGATATACGGAAAATTAGGGTTTCCAAAACTAGAACTAGTGGGAGCAGGAATTGGAACATTTATCTCCAGAATATTTATGGTTTTAATAATTATTTATCTAATTAAAAACTCTAGTGACCTCAAAAAATATTTCGAAAATTTTAAATTTCTAAAATTTACAAAAACTATTATATCAAAAATTTTTAATTTAGGTTACCCTTCTGCTTTACAAGTACTATTTGAAGTTGGCTTCTTTATATCTGGAATATGGGTTTGTGGAATAATTGGAACAAACGAGCAAGCTGCCAATCAAATTGCCCTGAATCTTTCAACAATAACATTTATGGTTGCTCTAGGTCTAAGTGTTACTGCCACAATTCGAGTAGGTAATCAAAAAGGAATTAATGATTTTTCAAACCTCAAAAGAATTGCAATATCAATTTTTTTAATGGTAATTCTAATTGAAATGTTTTTTGCATTAGTTTTTATTTCACTTTCTGATTTTTTACCATGGCTATATCTAGAAAATGTGAGTAGAGAAAACATAATAGAAACCGCAAATATTTCATCAAAACTATTACTTATAGTCGCATTATTTCAAATTTTTGATGGAATACAAATTGTTGCTCAAGGAGCACTTCGTGGAATACAAGATGTTAAAATTCCTTCATTTATTTGTTTCCTAAGCTATATAATAATAGGATTGCCAGTTATGGTATATTTAGCTTTATACACTGAATTAAAAGCCTTAGGAGTCTGGATAGGTTTTTTGATCGGTTTGATATCTGCATCAATCTTTTTATCGATGAGATTTTTTTACATGTGTAATTTAAACGTAAAGAATACTAAATAATTTTTGTGACCAAGGAAGGATTCGAACCCTCAACCGTCAGAGCCGAAATCTGATGTTCTATCCAGTTGAACTACTTGGCCTGTATTGATTAGTTTAAAATACTCCGAACAATTTGTGAAATAGTTTTACCGTCTGATTTTCCAGAAAGTTCTTTTGTTGCTAAACCCATTACCTTACCCATATCTCCCATGCCATCAGCATTCGTTCTTTTTACTATTTCTTTGATTATGATTGTTACTTCTTCAATTGATAATTGTTTTGGTAGAAATTCTGAGATTATTCTTTCTTGTGCAATCTCTTTTTCAGCAAGATCTACTCTGCCTTGGGAGTTAAAAATAGTTGCACTTTCCTTTCTTTGTTTTACTAATTTTTGTAATAAAGCTATTTCATCCTCTAGTGTGAGATTAGATTTTGCACCAGACTTTGTTTCTAAAAGTATTATTGCAGATTTAATAGCTCTTAAAGATTCTAACCGCAATGAATCTTTTGATTTCATGGATGAAATAATCTCTTTTTCAATTTTACTTTTTAAGCTCATAATTTAATCAACATTATCGTGAAGAAAAGTATTGTTAGTTTTTAGTTCTAAATCACCATCAAAATTTTCTTCAATTTTAGAGAATGATTTTGAAGTCGTTTCATTATTTTCAAAATTGACTCCTGCTCTTTTATAGGCAGGCTCACTTTCCATGTCCTCTATTCTATTAGCTTTAGCAAATTTATAATTAAATTCCTTTAACTTAATCTTTCTTTCTTCTGTTCTTTTTGCTAAAGTTTTGGCAATTGGATTTTCAAATGGATTTTCATCAATCATTTCTGATTTATTAGCCGGAGCTATCTCTTGAGATGTTTCTACTGCCTCATCATTACCAACAGTTGTTAAAGGAATAATTTGCATTGGATCAATTACTTCAATTTCATTAACATCTTCATCAAGAATATGGACAATTTTTTTATCATTATTTGAATCATTAAAATTAAATTTTAAAAAGCTTTCCTCTGTCTTAACATGCTCAAATTCATTTACTAAAATATCCTCTAGTTTTGTTTCAACTCTCTCCGAAATAATTTTGCTATCATCAAACTTTACTTCTTCAAATTCAACCTCAAAATCATTCAAATTAATTTTTGAAAATTCTTCTTTTTCAGTTTGAACATTGTTTTGAAAATGAGTGTTTTTAAAATCGATTTCAGATGATGCAAAATCAAATTGAAAAGGTGTTTTATTTTTTTCGTCAGTAAACTCTTCAGTCACTTCTCTTTCCTCGTCTAAATAATGAATTTTTTTCTTAGGATCTACGTGAATAATTTCATCTTGTTGATTTATGTCAAATCCAGTTGCGATTACAGTTACTGAAATTTCTTCAACCATTGACTGATCTTCTCCTATTCCCATAATTATGTTGACATTATTTCCAGCAGTTTCTTGTATATAATCGTTGATCAAACCTATCTCGTCTATTGTAACCTCGCTAGAACCAGAAAGAATTAATAATAAGACATTTTTAGCACCCCGAATACTATTATCATTGAGCAAAGGTGAATCTAGTGCATTTGAAACAGCTTTAATTGCTCTTTTTTCACCAGATGAACCTGCAGAACCCATTATAGCATTTCCACTTTTTGATAAAACAGTTTTTGCATCTTTTAAATCAATATTTTGGGTATAATGATGTGTTATAACTTCTGCTATTCCCTTAGCAGCTGTAGCTAAGACTTCATCTGCTTTAGAAAAACCTTGCTTAACTCCTAAATTTCCATATACATCTCTTAATTTATTATTATTTACAACAATCAAAGCATCAACATTTTTTCTTAATTTATCTAATCCAATGTTAGCTTGACTTATTCTATTTTTACCCTCAAAAATAAAAGGCATAGTAACAATTCCAACTGTAAGAATATTCATTTCCATAGCTAATTTTGAAATAATTGGAGCTGCTCCAGTTCCTGTTCCTCCACCCATTCCAGCAGTTATAAATACCATTTTGGTATTATTTTCAAGCATACTTTTTATTTCATTTAAGTTTTCAATAGCTGCTTTTTCACCAACAATCGGATTAGCACCTGCCCCAAGACCCTCTGTTAGGTTAACCCCCAACTGGATTTTATTAGGAACATTACTGTTTTCTAAAGCCTGAGCATCTGTATTACAAACAACATAATCTACTCCTTTGATTCCTTTAGAATACATATGATTGATTGCATTACTACCGCCACCGCCGACTCCAATTACTTTAATTACATTGCTTTGATTTTTTGGTAAATCAAATGATAAATTGTTTAAATCTTGATTAAAATTCATAGTTGTATGTTATTCTGCGTTTTCTAAAAATGTTTTTATTTTCTCAGTAAATTTCTCAAATACTGAATTTTTATTATTTGAATCTGAAAGATTAATATCTTTATTTTCTTGAGATTCTGATTTAACTTCTTCTTCTCTATTTTCTAAATTTTTATTTTTTCTTTTGTTCATTGAATTCATGACTAAGCCAACAGCTGTAGCAAATGTTGGATTTGAAATCTCAATTGAATTATTTCCAGCCAAATGTTCATTTGGCTGACCCAATCTGGTATCCATTCCTGTAACCAACTCAACGCATTGCTTCAAGTGTTTTAGTTGGCTCCCACCACCTGTAAGAACAATTCCAGCTATCAATTTCTTTTTTTGCTGATCATGACCATAATTTTTAATTTCCATGTATACCTGTTCTATAATTTCAATTACTCGTGCATTAATTATTTTTGATAGGTTTTTTAAAGTAATTTCTTTTGGATCTCTGCCTCTTAGTCCAGGTATAGAAACTATTTCATTTTCCTTATTCTCTCCTGGCCATGCTGAACCAAATTTAACCTTCAATAGCTCGGCTTGTTTTTCAATAATTGAACATCCTTCTTTAATATCTTCTGTAATTATATTTCCTCCGAATGGAATAACAGCTGTATGCCTAATTATTCCATCTTTAAAAATTGCTAAATCTGTAGTTCCTCCACCAATATCTATCAAAGCAACTCCAGCTTCTTTCTCTTCAGTACTCAAAACAGCATCTGCTGAAGCCAAAGGTTCAAGAGTAATTCCATCAAAATCAATCCCTGCAGATTTCACACATCTTGCAATATTTTTTATTGAACTAACTTGACCAACTACAACATGAAAACTTGCTTCAACACGAGAACCAAACATACCAATTGGTTCTTTTATTTCACCTTGACCATCAACTTTATAATCTTGAGGTAATACATGAATTATTTCTTCACCTGGTAACATTACTAATTTATAAACATGAGATATTAATTTTTCTACATCATCTTCAGTTATTACTTGATCTGAGTTTTCTCTTGTTATGTAATCACTATGTTGTAAGCTTCTAATATGTTGACCAGCAATTCCTACAACAACTTTATCAATTTTTTGTTTTGAATTTAATTCAGCTTCTTCAATAGCTAATTGTATAGACTGAATTGTTTGTGTTATATTATTTACAACTCCTCTATGTACTCCAAGACTTTTTGATTTACCAATGCCTATGATTTTTAATTTATCATACTCATTTAACTCTCCAATCATAGCAACTATTTTTGTTGTTCCGATATCCAATCCAATAAACAATTGATTATTTTCCATATTATTTTTTTTGAGCAATTACTTGTTTGTTAAATTTTAAGTTCAGATGTGAATATTTATTAAGAATTTCATAATCCATTATCGATGCTATAAAAACCTTATAATTATTTAATTTTTTAGAAATATTTTCTAAACTTCCTAGTTCAATATTATAATTATAACTGTTTACGCTTAAATAAAAGCTTAAACTATCAGAGTATATATATTTTATATGATCTTTTAAAAAATCATCTTTTATGATCATTTTTGAAAGATTTGAGAGGTTTGTATAAATAGCAGGATCTATTTCTCCAAAAAAACTTATTAGGTCAATATTTAAAGAATCAATTTTAGGTATTAATTGTCCATTTTCTGACAATAAATAATCAGAATTATATAAATTCAAAACTGGTTTTTTTTCTTGAACTCGAATATTTAGTTCTGAATTAACAGTCATGTAAACATTTGCCTTTTTAACAAAAGGGATTCGACTTATTATTTGTTCAATTTCATATACTGTTTCTATGTCAGCATTCAGTGAATCTAAGCTTTTATAATTATCCAATAAATTGATCTTAATAGAATCGTTATTTATAAAGTTATTTGATGAAAATTGAATATTTTTTTCGTTAAAAATCAATTTGTCTGAAGTATTTTTCAAATTAAAAAATATTATACCACCCACAATTATGATATTTATTAAAACAAAAACAATATTTAATATTTTAAATTTCAACTGCTATTTCCTTTTTTATCTTATTAACTAAATTTCCAATATCTCCAGCACCCATTGTAACAACTACCTCATTATCATTTTGATTAATAATATTAATTATACCGTCTTCATCAGTTAATGACTTATCAAAAACTTCAATTTTTTCAAGTAATTTTTCTGAACTAATTCCAGGAATAGATTCCTCTCTAGCTGGATATATATCTAATAATGCAACCTTGTCGAAATTACTTAGGCTATTTGCAAAATCATCCATAAAATCTCTTGTTCTAGAGTAAAGATGAGGTTGAAAAATTGCAAATTTTTTCTTTTTCGGAAATAAATCAGAAAGCGTTTTATATACACTATTTATTTCACTTGGATGGTGAGCATAATCATCAATATAAATTACTGGATCGGTCAATTCAACCGAAAATCTTCTTTCAATACCCTTAAACTCTTTTAATCCTTTTTTTATTATTTCTTTAGGAATATTAAACTCTAATGAAATAGCTATAGCAGCTAAAGCATTTAAACAATTATGAAATCCAACCATATTAAGTTCAATATTTTGTAGAAATATGTTCTCATATTCAACATCAAAAATTGACTTTAAATTTTTAAAAACAATATTGTGAAGTTTATAATTTGATTCTTTCTTAATACCAAAGGTCTTTCCCTTAAAGTTTAAATTCTCATTAAAAATTAAACTACCACCTCTCTTGATTTGTTTTATAAACTTTTCAAAAGAATATTTTAAATCATTGTAATCATCATATACATCTAAATGATCCTCATCAATATTATTTATACATAATATATCAGGATTGAGTTTTAAAAAGGATTTATCATATTCATCTGCTTCAACAATAAAAATTTTATCACCTTGGACATGTAAGTTTGAATTAAAGTTTTTCATTATGCCACCTGAAAAAGAAGTAAATTCAATATCAGAATGAGAAAAAATATTTGTTAAAAGACTAGTAACAGTTGTTTTTCCATGAGTTCCGGAAACTGCAATTGTAAACTTATCATGAGTTATTAATTGCAATAAATCTGATCTCTTAATTATCTTAAAATTATTTTCAATAAAATACTTGTATAAAATATTATCAGATTGTATTGCAGGTGTATAAATGATTATAGTATCCTCAACATTCAAATAAATTTTTTCAATTAAATCGATTTGCTCTCTGTGTATTATTTTAATTTCTAAATCGTTTAATTGATTTGTTATTTTTGATTGATTTAAGTCATATCCCGAAACATTCTTTTCTTTAAGTTTTAAATACCTAGCAAGGGAAGACATACCAATTCCTCCAATTCCAATAAAAAAATAATTTTTAAAGCCTAATTTTTTCAAACTATATAATTTTCTATTTGATCAACTATTAATTCAGTTGAATTATTATTTGATATTTTTTTTAAATTTTTAGAATATTTTTCCTTGAGTTTTTCATCCGTAAATATTTTTTTTATGATACTGTTAAGTTTATAGTCTATCTCATCCTCGTGTACTAATTCTGCAGCTTCAATTTCATATAAGTACTTTGCATTTTTTGTTTGGTGATCTTCAGCAACGTTAGTTGATGGAATAAAAATTACTGGCTTACCTAAATTTGAAAGTTCTGAAATAATAATAGCTCCAGATCTTGAAACGATTAAATCTGAACAAGAAAAAGCTAAATGCATATCATCTATAAATGGAATAACCTTTATTAAACTTGTGCTTTTATTAAGATAATTTTCTTGGTATCTTTCCCCACATTGCAAAATAACTTGGTAATTATTCTCAATAAAATAATTCTCATTATTGAAAACATAATCATTCATAACTTTTGCACCTAAACTTCCTCCTAAAAATAATATGGTTTTATTATTCTTGATTTCATTATTTTTTTTAAATGCCTCTATATCTTTTGACTTAATATTAAAAAGTCTATTTCTAATTGGATTACCAAAATTTAAAATTTTATTCTCAGGAAAAAACTTGTCCATACTTTCATATGCAACAAAAATTTTCTTTGCGTATTTGGATAATATTTTGTTTGTAATTCCTGGAAAAGAATTTTGTTCTTGCAATATAATTGGTTTACTAAATAAATAAGATATAATTAAAGCTGGTCCACTGGCAAAACCACCTGTTCCAATTGCAATGTCTGGATTAAACTTAATTACTATGAAAAATGATTGAATTAAACTAATAATTAACTTAAATGGAAATAAAATATTTGAAAAAATACTTTTCCTATTAATTCCTGTTATCCAAATACCTTTAATTTTATATCCATTTTTCGGAACTTTTTTCATCTCCATTCTTCCTTTTGCACCAACGAATAAAATTTTATATTCCTCATTTCTTTTTTTAAATTCATTAGCAATGCTTATAGCTGGATAAATATGACCTCCAGTACCACCGCCTGATATTAAAACTCTCCTACTCATATATTTTGGTTTCATTATTCAAGTCTTTATTGCTTACACTTAACAAAATACCTAACGCTAAGAAAGTTGTCCAAATTGAGGTTCCTCCCATACTTATTAGCGGAAGAGGTTGTCCTGTTACTGGAAATAATTGAACTGCAACACCCATGTTAATTAAAGCTTGTAAAATTATAGGCAACCCAACTGAAAGTGCTACTAATTTTCCAAAACCTGAATTAGACTTATACGATATAATTATTATTCTGAATAGTAAAATCAGGTACAAAAACAAAATTAAACCGGCAACAATAAATCCATATTCCTCAGCAATTATGGAAAAAATGAAGTCAGACGTACTTTGTGGAAGTATATATTTCATTGAACTTTTTCCTGCCCCAACACCAAATAAAGATCCATTTGCAATTGCTGCTTTTGCTCTACTTATTTGATAATTTGATGCATCATCATCCAGATTACCATAATTCTCAAATCTATTTACCCAAGTATCGACTCTATTAGGAAAAACATCTGGATATTTTTGAGCAAGAATTACAAATATTGATGCGCACGTGATTAT
>Ga0255770_10000273_pt1 | contig 47950 bp, 40 predicted proteins | sample 071ome_22_FD_179968 | JGI IMG/M metagenome (GOLD analysis project Ga0255770, IMG submission 179968) | Coastal salt marsh microbial communities from the Groves Creek Marsh, Skidaway Island, Georgia - 071404AT metaG (version 2) | ecosystem: Environmental > Aquatic > Marine > Intertidal zone >...
TGACGTGCGTGCGACGACGAGGAGACAGACGGACGGCTCGCGCGTTTCGTTTTCCCGCGCGTTTTTCGATGTTTGTTTGTTCGCGACGATGACGATGTGGGTGGCGGATTTTCAACGTCGCGCGCGCGACGACGCGGCGAGCGGATTCGCCGATCGAGGACGCGGTGGGGAATTGGGTGAATATTTTTTTCGTTTCATTCGTGTGATCACGAGACTGACGACGCCGGATCGATCGTCGTCGTTCCGCGCAGGTATCCGCGCTCCTCGCGTCGCCTTTTCTGTTATTCGCAAACGCGCTGAGCCCGATCACGCCTCGGGCGGCGTCCCTCGCGGACGGGTCCGAGCCGGCGTCGTCCCGCATGGGTCGTCGCGGGAGCGCTTTCGAGTCGCGCTCGCCCGGTCGGCTCGTGTTCAATTCCCCGGACAGGTGCGTCGCGTCGCGTTCGTCATCCGCGGGCGAGATGAGATCCGCCCGCCCGCCCCTCGCATCGGTTTTCGCGCCCCGATCGCGTCGCCTCCGGGCGATCGTCGCCTCGGGTCGGACTTCTCGTGTGATTCGGATCTTGGTGTTTGGGTCTATGTATATATGGTGTATTCGTATTTAGTATACACATGGGATGGATTTCACGCACGCACTGTGTCGAACGAACTGACGTGGAATCCGAGACGCGCGAGACGCGAGACGGAAGACTGACCGATTGTACCGAACCGAACGCGCGCGCGTTCTTCGTTTCGCTCGCGCATTAGAAACTTGAGAAGAGGGGTGACGACGAGCGGAATGTCGGATGTTGAAAAATTGGCCTTCTCCGTCGACGCGTCGCTTCGCGGAAGCGATTCGAAGAGTAGCGTCGGGGCGAGCAGAGGGGTACGTTTGGCGTTTCGCGCGTTTGTTCCGTTTACGTCGTTTACGAGCGCGATCGAGTTTTTGTCGCGCGAATCGTCGCGCAGAGGAGTGAAGAGGAAACTGACTGTGTTTATTCATTTTTTAATTAACCGCGCGCAGCTCGAACCCGAACTGAGCGAATTAGACGTTCACTCGATCAACGACGATCGGTTGTTGTTTCAAAACATGTACGATGAGTTTGATGACTCTGTCATCGGTGCCGTCGAACGCGGAGCTCGACCGAGTCGAGGCGACGATTCGGCTTCCAAGCGCTCTAGTACCACTGGCGCGAGCATGGAGTGGACCAAGGGGTTCACGAAGACGCTCAAGAACTTTGATGAGGATTCTCCGCGTGTGGGCACGCGCAGCGCGCGCCGAGTCAGTTACGCGGGGTCCACTGAAGTCCCAATCATGGAGACGCCGGTGCAAACCAAGGGGGCAAACCGACGGGCGAGTCTCTCCTCGAGCAAGAGCGCCGCCACGCCGCCGTCTGTCGCGAAGAACGGTGCGTCGAGCGCGTGCAGAGAAACCTTGGAGAGCAAGAAGTGCAACTGCAAGAAGAGTAAGTGCTTAAAGCTGTACTGCGAATGCTTCGCCGCGGGAGCCTACTGCAAGGATTGCTCGTGCCTCACGTGCCAAAACACGGTGGCCAACGCCGACATTGTCGACAAGACTCGACAGCAAATCGAGTTGAGAAATCCAAACGCTTTCGCGAGCAAAATTCTCGGTGAAGAGGGTGACGACGCTCGTCACACCAAGGGCTGCCACTGCAAGAAGAGCGCGTGCTTGAAAAAGTACTGCGAGTGCTTCCAGGCTGGTGTCAAGTGCCAAGACTATTGCAAGTGCGAAGGGTGCAAGAATAAGGATGACGCCGCCCCCGGCGGGGCGTCTGGCCCTCGCGGCGACACCGTCGCCAAGCCGGTTCTCCTCACCGCAAAGACGACGAACAAGTCCAAGGCTCGCGCCAAGGAAGCCGCCGTCGCGGCTGCGAACGCCGCCAGGGCGATGCAAGACGATCTCGTCATTGAGGATTTCAAGTTGGAAAGGCTCGTCGGTTCTCCGCTTCGTTCCTTTGAGCACGCGGATGACTTGTCGAGCGAGTACTCTCAAATGAACAAGTCTGTCGAGCAATCGCCGCTCCGCACTCTTCTTCTCTCGGAAGGCGTCACGCTCTCTCCGCTCTTTAGCAACACGTCCATGCCCACCGGACTTTACAGTCCGCTCCGCGTGGGACAAATGTCTCCTCTTCGATCTGGCTTGATGTCGCCGTTGACGCCGGGTATGCGAGCCAGTCCGGGCAAGTACACTATTAGATCGGCCGCCGCCGGTAAAGCCCCTCCCGTACCATTGTTCAACGACGACAGCGGAGAATTCAAAACTCCGAGAGAGATGAAGAAAAACTCAGTCTTTAGTGGCGTCCACGACGCGGCTAAGGATGGCGGACTTCACGCCACGTTTACCTCGCCCGTTCCGCTGCGCACTCCGGATGTCTACGAGTGAGCGAGCTCGAACGTTCGTACGCATTCCATCGATCGACCTCATATCTGATTAGTCTCATAGTAGTCGTCCAACACACCAACGAAATGGAGCCACATGTTTGTACAGTACACTTTTTAATACGATTTTGATCTCATAAACGAAATCCGCCGCGTACGCCAGCCTCCTCGCGCGCGCTCGCGACCGTCGCGGTGCCCACGCCACTGGTTGGTTTGGAATCCATCCCATCCACACACGGTGACTCGCCCGTTTCAGCGCTTCGCTCTTCGCGACACACCGCGAACGACGGACGAAAGCCGAGTCGATTCGAGACACCGACCGAGCGATCGCGCGCGCGGAAACGAAAAGACGAACGCGTCGTGACCGTCCGCGCGAGCGGAACAGCTCTGAATTTACAAATCTGAATCCGACGCGCGACGACATGGATCCACACGGTGGGGGCGATCCGTACTCGTCGGCGCCGGTGAGGTACCCGACGACGTCGTACGCGCCGGTGACGACGGTCGGGAACGGGGCGATGGCGATGGGAGCGCACACCCAGAGGGGCGCCGGCGGGAACGAGGGAACGTTTTCGGCGCGCGGCGGGAATAAACCCGTCGAGGTGCCGGGGGCGCCGGCGGGGAACGTGAGGTACCGCTGCGTGATGATTCCAGTGACGGATGGGGACGATATCGAGGACGTCATCGCGCAGGTTGGGTTGGACGGGGTCAAGTTGTTGGCGGGCGGCGACGCGGCGGTTGAGCGGAGGGCGTACGCGTTGACCAAAGTGGCGAAATGGGGAACGACAGATCCGACGATACTGCGAGTCGTCGTCAAAGATGTAAACGGGGATAAGGAATTGGCGCTGAGCGGCGATGCGGGGACGATTTCTGCGATGATGGATGTGTTGACGACGTCGGCGTTTCAGTGGTGCGAGTTGAATGGACACGACGCGATGGATACCATAGTTTCCGCTGGATCGGAATGGACGAATCGCAAGGCGACGGAGCAGTCCGCGGACGCGGGGGCGCTCGCAATTGTCCAGCGCGTGGCTGGCATTAACTTTTGGGAAGCTCCCGAGTATTCCGGTTGGCTCACGAAGCAAGGGGAGCACATTCGCACGTGGCGCAAGCGTTGGTTTGTGTTGAAGGAAGGGTACTTGGTGTGGTACAAGACGAACGTGGTCAACGAGCGCTCCGTGACGCGAGGTACGATACCTCTTCACGATATAGAAAGCGTTTCGGTGGCTTCCGACGCGTTGGTGGGTAAGCCGTACGCGATTCAACTCGGCGGAGCGCTGGCGACGCGAATCGGCGCGCAGTATCTCGTCGCCGATTCGGAGCGCGAACGCGCGCAGTGGATCGAAGCGTTGCACAAAGCCATACACGACCAAAGAAACACAACGCAAGGTGGTGGCGTGTCTTCATCGAGCGAACAGTTGCGTCAAGGGTTTGCGCAGGCGGCCCAGTCGCCTTCGGCGCCGGGACCGGCGGCGACTCGGACGCAAAACTTCACCGACACTTCAAACATTCGCATCCAAGTACCGAGCTACGCCTCGCCGAGCGCTCAGCCGCATCCACAACCACAGGCGTCACCGGGAACATCATATGTCACCCTTCCGGCGCTTCCGTTTGCGCATCCATCCTCAGCAGCGGGTGCGCAATCCTTCACGGCGCCGCCCGCGGCTCCCGGATCGGAGTACTACTCCAACGCGTACTCGGCGCCGCCAGATTTGTCCGATTGGACCACCTATCACACACCAGAGGGAAAACCGTACTACTACAACTCAAAAACCGGCGTCACTTCGTGGAATCCGCCTCGTTGATCCTCCCGAACATTTGTAATTTGCACTTCATCGAAACGAAAAACGAAACCAACGCTCGCTCCATTGCGCTTTTTCCCGACGTTTCTCACAACTTTTGTCTTCACTCCGTGACGAACGATGCGTGCATCGACTCACGCGAGAGTCACCCCCGCGACTGCGTTGGCGACGACAACGGCATTCTCCGCGCGATACGTCGTCAATCACCCTGCGTGTCGTAGTCGTCTCGCGTCGTCGCGACAAAATCGCTTTAACAACCAACAAAAAGCACTTTCATTCACCGTGACTGAATCTTCCGAGTGCGTCGATGACGTGCGCGCAGCGGCGGCCTGCCGAGCGCTGGCGTTCGCGGATAAAGTTCCGAGCGATCGATCAGAGTTCGCGAAACGGGCGCAGATTGAGATGAAGATTGAAGGGGAGACGAAGAGTTTGAGGAATAAGCTTCGGCTTGAGGGAGCGCCTCGCGAGCCGGGTTACGAAGGCGTTCCGGTTCGCTTGATCATCGCGCAGACAGAGCTGACAGATGGGAACATGCCGACTGGGTTTGATTTGAGAGACGGGATGCACCCGTGCAGTCTGGTGTTCGGTTCAAATGGGACACAGTCTTTAGTTTTGGGATCGTTGGATATCAACGTCGGCGACCGACTGCCGGCTGAGGAATCGATTGGAGAGCGCTCGCCTGGGAAGCGGGCGTACCTGTCCAATGTGAGCGTCGTCCCGCCGGCGCGGCGTCTAGGGATTGCCGTGGCGATGATTGAGCGCGCGCTCGAGATTGCGAGGGATGACATCGGGATTGAGATGATGTACGTGCACGTCGAAACGAGGAATTCGGCTGCGTTGGCGTTGTATCGACACTGCGGATTTGAGATTGAGAGCGAAGAAACAGAGGGGGCGGCGTCGACGCTCGGGCGTCCGCCGAGGATACTGTTGCGGCGAGAGTGTGTCTAGGTGTTAATTGTTGTAGACTACACGTTTTTTAGATCTTTTCCTATCGAACCACGCCGAGGCATGCCAGTCGGCGAACCGTTGCTGAATGAAGTGCGTTGAGCGCTGTCGCTCGTTTCGGAGACTTGCATGTTTCGAAGCGCTAATTCAGCTAAGTTTTTGTACGTAAACTTTTGAAGATCATCTTCATCCTCTTCATCTTCATCGCCGTCTTCGTCGGTATCCTGCTCGAGATCTACGGCACTGAGCGGGAGCACGTCATCCCTTAAACTGTCTTCGCTCAGTCTAGAACCGCTGCGCGAACGGATGTGTGCTGTATCCACTCCACTCACCACCATGCTCACACTAGGCGTGGGAACGAAGTACGACGTATCTCCACGATTCATGGGCTTTGGTACGAAGACGCTCGCCGCGCTCTTATCGTACACGTGTTCCCACTTGACGTCGTCAAACCAAGACTGCGATTTGACGTCGTCGGCGCCTCTCGACGCACCCAGTCGCGTCTCGACGTCGTCCATCAGGAGGCCTTCGATGAGAGACTTTGCGTCATCAGAAATATCTTCATCGCCCTTTGGCCATTCTAAACCTCTACCGACAATGTTGGAGAAGATGGCAAGCGGCGTTGAGGCTGTGAATGGCGGCACGCCGATGATCATCTCGTACGTCATCACGCCGAGCGCCCACCAGTCAACGCCTTCGCCGCAAGGTTCACAGAGTAGGACCTCGGGTGCCAAGTAATCTGGTGTACCCTTCGGACCTGAGATATGTCTCGATACCGATCGTCTATGGAGCTTTCGGGATGGACTGTCGGACGGGCTTCCCCGGCGTCCAGTCGCCGCAGCGAGCGTCATTCGATGAATTGGGCTACTCGTAGTCAGCACATCCTGTGCGGGAATCCGGATCGTTGTGCTACTTCCAGACAGCTTACTCGGGGATAGCTGCGATGCAGATCCAAGGCTACCGTATGGACTCGGCGTCGCACTTCCGCTCGATCTATCCTCTTCAATGTCTCTGTCGATGCGCGACAAGCCAAAGTCTGCCAGCTTTATGTGTCCGTCGGACGCGATGAGACAGTTACCTGGCTTCAAATCGCGATGGATGATTCCCTTGGAATGAATGTACTCGAGTGCTAGAACGATCTCGGAGCAATATTGCCTCGCGTGATGCTCGCTCAAGCGCCCAATCTGAGACAGGAGACTGTAGAGGTCGCCGCCGTTCGCGTACTCTGTCACCAAATACACGTGCCGAGCAGACGTGAAAGAGTAGTACAATTTGATGGTGAAAGGGTTTGCAGCCGTGATCAAAGCGTCTCGTTCCGAGATGACTTGTTCCATCATATTCTTGTAGCGCAGATCGCTCTTACGCATCGCTTTGACGGCAAACATGTCGCCTGTGCTTCGTTTCTGAGCCAAGAAGACGCGTCCGTAAGCGCCGCCGCTGATGAGTTTGATGACTCTAAAATCGTCAATCGTCACTTGATCTGACTCTTCTCGCACGAAAGAATCCGAAGCCGACACTCGAGGGCTCATCTCCCTACTAGATCCCAAGGATGACGATCGCATGCCCGTGCACATAGAATTGTGCAGCTCCACTTCTGCCGAGGGAATTGGCTGTTCACACATTCGGCAGATGACGGTGCCCTGAGGGGTGTCGTTTGAATCCTCAAACTCATCGCCTTGGCCGTTGAGAATACGCGGTGAGTAGAAAATCTTACTCGGCGATGCGCACAGAGAGCTCGTGGACTGTTTTCTATCGTCGGATGTCGTCTCGTCGTCACTCGCTTCAGGCGTTCCCAACAAACCCATGTCTTGTTGCGACGCAAACGCGCGCGCCAAACCACCAATCACTTGTTTCGTCTTTTGCGATTCACTGAGATCAATCATCTCAACTTCTTTATCCCGATGCTTTTGCTCTAAACCGGCGAAATACGCGACTATGTATCCCATTCTTTCCGTAAAAGGCACATCCGGCGCCTTGCACTGCACCCGCATCAACTCGAGCACGCCATCTACATCGTCCTCACCCTCGTTTTCCGCCAAAACTTCCTCTCTCGCCGCGGTCGCGAGTTTACTCAACGCAAACAGAGTCATGAGACTTATTTTCCGTTTCACCTCATCCCTCTCTCTACCTCCTTCATCCACCTCTGACTCGACGCGTTTCATCTCCCGCAGCGCCGTCTTCAACGCGTCCATCACGCCCACCGTCGATCTGATCATCACCCCATCATTCGCCCGCGTCAACGCGTTTAACACCTCCAACATCGCGTCCAAGTCCGTCTTCAACGTTCCGAGACCATCGTTAAACGTCGAAGTGGACGCCGACGCAGCCTTCTCGCGCGACGTCAACTCTTCGCACTCAGCCTTGGAGCGCGCCAACAACGCCCGCACCTCCGCGACGATCCCTTCGCGTCCCCACGCCGGACGTCGCGACCGATCGCGAGATCCACGTCGTCGTCCTCCGCCATCGTGGCTCTCTCGCGACATTGCGTCCTTCTCCCGCGCGAGTAGAACGAACGAGTGCGCGTCGAATCGTCGTCAGTTGCAGAATTCAATCGCAATTCCGATCGTCGTTTCTTGCAGCGCGTCGACGCTCGAACCGTCGTCCGAGACGCGCTCGAGCGTCGCGAACGATTCGTGTGACGTCGTCCGCGACGCGTCGATCGGGGTTCACCGCGCCCGGGACTGAGGATGGAGACGGATAGTGATGTGCGCATCAATCGCGGTGGTTATGACTCAGCGTTGGTGACTCAGCAAGCCGAAATGAAATGTTTGTACGCGCGCGCGCACGGAACGACGATGATATCGGATGCTTAAATCACATTAATACGCGTGAATAATTCATTGACGACTAATCGCGCTCCCAGGTGAAGGATTTCTGTTCCCACCACCGCGCCGAGGGGGCGTCGCGGACTATACGCGATGGTTGAACGCGTTTGTCCAGATTCGGCTCGCGACGCGACGGAGGGTCCATCGACGTCGGTGCGAGAGACAGACGCGGCGAAGGACGACGCGATGCCTTGGAGAGCGTGAGTTTGGGTTTGGGAGCCGCCGATACTGGTGCTCTGCTTCGTCTTTTCGCGCTCGGAATCGGTGGATTGTCCTTTGTCAGTTGCCGTGACCGCGACGCCGACGGAACGACGCCTTTGGTTTTGTTTGAAGCGATCATTCCGAGCGGTGGTCTCACATTCTTGGTGACGTGCTTTCCAAAAACCTGCGGTGTTGCGGTCTCTTCGTCCTTGTAAAGCCCGTCGTCGTCGTCAAAACTAAAGGGATCGGGAATCGTGCACTGACGCTTGCGTTTCTTTGGCGGTTTGGAAAGCGGCGCGACAACCATTTTGGGCATCGGGAACTTTGATTTCGAGCTCGCGAGTTTCGGCGGCGTTTCCGGTGAATCTTCTTCATTCGCCTCTAGCGGAGAGGCTTCAACTTCCGTGTCTTTCGAAGACGGCTGCGAGGTTCCATTCTTGATGTCGCTTCGCGCTTCGTCTGGAATTTGCGACAGTTGGCTCTCAATGGCGTAGCCCAAGCGCCGAATGCTGTAATCGCGATCTTGACTCGTCCGTGGCGCCGTGCGCACGAACGCGATTCCGATTCCGATTGCCATGTCTCCGTGAATCTTCACCTTGAAATCCTTCGCCGCGCGCGAGAGGCGGGAGCGCCAATGATCCGGGCTCGTTTCCAGTAAAGCGAGCTGCGAACGCGCGAATTTGGACAGTTGAAGCTTGCTCATCATTCTGGTTGACTTCATGATGACATCCATGGGCCAACAGAGGCACACGCGCGTGCCGTGACGAATGAGAGTCTGTAACACATTCATGCTTTCCAGCACGTTCCAGATTCCTTCGTTCGGCGCGTTCGCACCGTTGACGTACACAATCATGGCGTGACGCTCGTCAAAAATCGGCTTCATGACGCGTTCTCGGACAAACAGAGAGGATTGCGGATTAATCTCTGGAAGGTCCACAAAGGTGAAATCGTTTCTCAAAGGCAACTCAACAGTCACAGCTCCCTCAATCATCCCCCAATGCGTCCATTTACCACCGCTCGCCACTCGCAATAAGAACATTCGCACGGCGGAGCAGACGGCTGACGCGTCGACGCTATCCACCTCGTAGACCCGTCGCAACCCGAGAAGCTGGCGGAACCGTTTCGGAATGAGCGGTTTCCTACGGTTGTTGTCGGAAATGCGCGTCTCTACGTCTTTCACCTCTTCTCCCAAAACGCACGCGAGTTCTTCCAATCCTCGACGTTCGTCCGCGTCCTCCTCGACGTTTGCTCTTCTCGGAGGCGTCCCTCCCGCGCACAACGCCGACGCGCACGCCCTCAACCGCACCACGACATCGAGCATAGCCTTTTCAACTTGATACTCTTCCATGTAATTCACTATCACTCGCGCTCGAAATCGTCCATCATCCTCTTCGTCATCCAATTTACGAATCCGTATAGCCGGTCCCGATCGAGCCTCTGGCAACGCGTCCATCCCGCCTTGTTTCCTCGCGCACGTCTCCACCGCCCTTCGCCCCGCATCCGTCGTCCCCATCTCTCGCTCTTCATCATCCCGTCTCGCTCGCCAATCGTCCGCGTCTATGATCGCTCGCACCTCCCTCGCCGATTGAACCTCTCGTTCCGACGCGCTCAGCTTCATCATCAACCGTTCGCTCTGTTTCGCGTCCGCGCCGTTCCCTCGGTCAGTCAATCACACCGCGAGACCGTCGCATCACACACTCTCTCTCTCTCGCGCGAACTCGAATCTGTTCCAACGCACCTCCACGACCGCGCTCCGTCGTCCCTCGCCGCCACCGTCGTCATCCGCATCCGTCATCAACGCGTCTCGGACCAATCGGTTCATCACCATCGTCTTTCTCGACCCGTCCCCGCCGAACACCAAACACGACGCCGACGCCGACGCGCCCGTCGCGACGACCATGACGCGCGACGACCTCGACGCGCGTCGGTATTTATACCACCTCGCGCCGTCGTCCGCGTCGTCCGATGCCGTCGCGACGGAACGGAACGCGATGCGATGCGTCGGCGTTTCCGAGACGTCCGAGACAAAAAATGACGTTTCGTTTTCCAACGCGACACACACCGCCGCGCGTCGCGGCTCGGCCAAGTTTTGGCGCTTCGACCGCGCGGAAGTTCGCCGGGAGAGTTTCATCGACGCGTTCGCGCGTCTTTCGCGCGTCGTCTTCGTTCGCATCGTCTTCGTCGTCGGCGTCGTCTTCGTCTTCGTCGCGAATCTGAAATCTGAAATCTGAATCAGTCAGATCATCGCTCGATACCCCGACGCGCGAGACGACCGACGCGACGGCGCGCGACTACAACGTAGGCGCGCGGTCTGGATCGCGTCGTCGTCGTCGCGAAAGACGAAGCAAAAAGATCCATGTTTAAAAACTTTGTGAGCGCAGTCAAGGACGCGCTTCCGGATGAGGTGAAGGATGCGGCGAAGAAGAGGGTTAACAAGTGGAAAGGGATCGGCCCGGACGAAGCGCTGGTGCGTGAGGCGACGAACGGGGAAAAGTGGGGACCGCACGGGGAACAGCTCAAGGCGATCGCGCGAATGACGCGGGAAGGGAAGTGGTCGACGGTGTGGGAGGTGTTGGAGGAGCGGATGCGATGCGGGGAGGGTGAAAAGTGGCGAAGAATGTACAAGGCGTTGTCGGTGATTGAATTTTTAGTCGCGAACGGGGACGAGAGGATTCCGGGCGTCGTCGCGAGGTCTGGACACTTGGAGCGGTTGATGCGATTCGAGTATCGGGACGAGCGGGGTAAAGATGAGGGGGTGAACGTGCGACACAGGGCTGAAAAGATCAAGGCGTTGGTGGAGGATCCGAGGTCGATTGAAGAGGCTCGCGAACGCGCGGAGAGAAATAGAGGCAAGTACAGCGGGATGTCGAGCGCCGAGGCGAAGAGAATGGGAAGCGGATCGTCGTATAGCGATAGTCGAGACAGCGCGAGGGCGTTCGGCGGGGGATCGGGGTCGTCGAGCGTCGTGGACGCGAACGCGTCGTTTTCGCCTCGTCCATCCGCGGCGGCGGCGACGACCGTCGCGACGACGACGACGACGACGAAGAGCGCCACCGCGACTGGCGGCGGTGCGTCTCAGTGGGATCAAGTGCGCGTGCCGCCGAGCGGCGGTGGTGCCGCCGCCGCCGCCGCCGCCGCGCGCGTGGGTGCGACGATGGGGTTCGACGCAACGAAGGATGGCGAATCGAGCGACGACGAAGACGCCAGCGTTTCGGCTTCGTCCTCCAACGCGCCGAAAATAATCTTCAGAGAGGCCCCGATTCCGCGCGCATCCAACGTACCGTCGTCGACAATTTCACCCTTTGCGCCGCCGCCAAAGTCTTCCAACTCGGCGGTCGCGGCGGTCAACTACTCGTCCTCGTCGGGAGGAGCGTCCGCCGCGCGAGCGGCTCCTTCGGCGTCGAGCATCGACGACCTCCTCGGAGGCCTCTCCGTCGGAGCTCCTCCACCCGCCGCCGCCGCACCCGCGGCACCGGCGCAAGCGTCATCATCGTCCCCGTGGTCTGGTTTAGACGGCCTCTTCGGCGCCGCACCGCCTCACGCGTCTCGCGCGCGTCCGACGCCGAACCCGCATCCATCCGCGGCGACGCCGGATCCGTTCGCCGCATCCTTCGGCGTCCCGCCCGCCGCTCCGCAACCGATTCAAACCCACAACCACGCGCACTCGAGCGCCGCACCGGCACCGACGGATCCATTCGGACTCTCAAGCTTTGGCACCGCGCCGGCGTCGTCCGCCGTTCCCGCGAGTTCGCCGACTGGCATCGGAGGTTCCCCGCGCAAGCCGCGCGCGCCCGAACCGGCGGATGCCCTCGCCGCGCTCACCGCCGACATGGGGCTCGGCGCCGGCGGTGCGAGCCGAACCACAACCGTCGGCGCGTCGTCATCGACGCCGCCGTCTCCGTTCTCGGGCGGTGGATCGCTCATTTAATCCAATCCGTTGTAATCCGTTGTACGCCCGAGCGTTATTCATCATCATCATCATCAGCGCGTCCCATTCAAACCTCACACCTCTCCGCGCGGGGCGGCGCGCGCGTCCTCCGAGCTCGCCCATCCGAGCGTGAAGCCGACGCCCGTTCGTCCGTCCGTCCGTTCGCGACTCGTCGTCGTCGGCATCGTCAAAAGAGATCGATCGATTTGATTGATTCGCATTCGCATCCATGCAGAGCGTTCGCTTCGGCGCGACGACGACGACGACGACGCCCGCGGACGCGCCGTTCGTTCGATGGGCGACGACGTGTACCGGCGGACGACGTTCGTCCGGCGCGCGCGCGTCGACGACGACGACGAGGACGACGACGAGGACGCGCACGTTTGGATTTGGAAATCAATCGCGAAACGACGCCAGACGCGCGACGACGACGAATACCGCGAAGGATGGTTCGCGACGCCGACGCGGCTCTTTCGTGCGCCGAGCGTCGGGAAACGGAGAACTGAGTTCGCTCGAGTACGACGTCGTCGCGCTGGGAAACTTGTGCGTGGACGTGCTGTTACCGCCCGGACCGATTCCTGAACCGAGCGCGTTGAAGACGAACGAGACGCTGGGGGAACTGGCGCGGACGGCGCCGGCGAGATCGTCCTGGGAATTGGGAGGGAATTGTAACTTTCTCATCGCCGCCTCCCGGCTTGGGTTGCGCGCGGCGTGCGCTGGGCACGTCGGGAGGGATCCGTACGGGGAGTTTCTCATCGATGAGCTCGCGATTGAGGGGGTGGAACACGCCGAGTTGATTCCGGGCGAGGACGAGCGGACGCGATCGACGCGCTCGCCGGCGGATACGTTGATTTGCTTTGTGTTGAGTGACGGCGCCGGGGCGCACGCGTTTTGCAGTCGGTACGATTTAGGACCGTGGCCGTTGATGCGAGACGTGAGCGAGGTTTCGAACGAGGCGAGGGAGGTTTTGCGGTCGTGTAGGGCGGTGTTTGTCAATGGATTTGTGTTTGACGAGCTCAAGCCGAGCGCCGTCGGACAAGCGCTGAAATTGGCGCGGAGTAACGGCGCGGGAATCTTCTTTGATCCCGGTCCGCGTTCGTTCACGTTCGTAGACGAGTCCAATCCGTCGCGCATGGAGGCGCTTAACGTGGCGTTGACGAATTCGGACGTGGTGCTCGCGACAGAGGAGGAGCTCGCGGCGCTCACCGGAGCGGCGCTCGGCGCTCCGCCCGAGGATTACGCGCGCGCAATCTTTGAATACCCTGGGTCGACGGCGGAATGGGTGGTCGTCAAGCTCGGTCCCGCCGGGGCGATGGTCGTCACGCGCGACGGGCACGCGGTTCGAGTCGGGTGTCCGAAAGTCAAGGTGGGCGACACGGTGGGATGCGGCGACAGCAGCGCGGGCGCGTACGTCCTCGGTTACCTGCGCATGCGGGCGAACCCGTCGCTCGAGCTGGACGATGTTTTACGAACGACTGCGACGCTCGCGACGCACGTGGGGAGCGCGACGGCGATGAACGTCGGCGCCGGACGAAACGTGGCCAACGCGGAGACCGTGATGAATCTTCTCGACGCCGCGGCGCGAGGCGGAACGGATGGCGTCGACAGCGACGTCGCGACGCGGGCGCAACAAATTCTTCGCGATTCTCTCACCGCAGCCAAGGATCGCGTTCAAGTGGTGTAAAGAGATGACGCACGCGACATTTGTTCACAGCTTCTTGTGATCATTAAACATAAAGCACGGCGCAAGGTTTTTAAAACGCGTTCCTCCCTCCCCTGGCGTTACGATTACGAACGGTTTTCGTAAATTCTGCTCGACATGTCGTTTCGCGACTCCTCGACGCGCGGAATGTCCAACGATTCCAAAACTTGACGGTACGGCGCCGGATCTGCGGCGAACGCATCCGCCGAAACCTGCATGACAAACGCGTACAAACCGCCCCCGCTCACGCACGCGGATAACAAAAACACGTGCGCCCCGTCGTCGAGCTCCCACTGGAAATACTTTTGGCCATTTTTACTCCTCGCGCTCGACTTTTTCGTATCCGCGGCGACGATACCCTCCAACTCGACGCCGAACGCCCGCGCGGGATCAATCTTCGATTGCGCCCCGAGATCCTCGATCGAATCCAACCCTTCTCTCGACACCACGACGAGTTGCGCCGCGTCGATTTTAGCCGCTCCATCCTCTAAATATTTCGGCAAACTCGTCGTGTACCGATAATTCGGCCCGTACGTATCCGTGTACAGCACGTACTGGCTTCTCTTTGCCCGTTGTCCAGGTCTCGTCGACCACGCTTCCGGGACCGACACCTTGGCGTCCACCGCGATCCACCGCTCGTTCGGCACCGCTTCGATGACAACCTCCTTTACGTTCGCGTTCGCGTCGGCTCGCTCGACGCTCGCGGACGACGCCAACGTCGCCAACGCCGCCGCGCCCATCACGAACTGGCGTCGAGACGACGACGACGACGACGAATCCGACGAAGAGCACGGATTCGTCATCACGTCGTCGTCCGTACCGCCCATCGCTTCGACTTTCACGACTCTCGCACCGCGCTGCTGTCGCTGCTTCGTCATCATCGTCCTCGGTCGTCGGTGCGCATCCTCACGCCGACGCGACGCGTCCCGCATCGCCGACGCGTTCGCGCGCACCCGCACTCGCATCGTCGTCGTCGTCGTCGACATCTCGTTCGCGGCGAACGATCCCGAGTCCCGTCGTTTTATGCCGACGCCGACGGGTGCGCGCGCGCGACGAAGAGAGCGACGTCACGATGCGCGTCTATCTGTTTGATCACCCAGTCGACGCTCGGCCGTCAGTGCTCGACGCGTCGGCGCGCGAGTCGAGTCGAGGCGCGCGGTCGGTCGTGCGTCAAGGCGAACATGCGCGTGGGCCTCGCGATGGCGTCGGCGTCGGTGGTGACGGCGCCGGCGACGCGTGGTGGTGTTAAAAATGTTAAACATCAGAGACAGATGACGATGCCGACGGTGACGCGCCGAGGATCGACACTGCGCCGTCGATCGTCGTCGGCGTCGGAACCAGAGTGGAAAGTGCGACAGCGGGAACAGGACGCGGCGATATCGGCGGAGGAGGATGCGGTACGAGGACGGGTGGCGGAGTTGTTGAAACCGATTTTGGCCAACGGGGCGTCTTCGTCTTCGACGTCCGAGTCTTCGTCTTCGTCGTCTGCGTCTGCGACGCGATCGGCTTTGGCGGGTAAGATTGCGGCGGCGACGTCGGCGTTGGAGTCTGGGTTGATCGAGCGCGAGACCGAGGTGCGGTTGTTGCTCTTGGCGGCGTGCTGCGGGGAACACTTGTTGTTGCTCGGCCCCCCGGGTACGGCAAAGTCTGAGCTCGGGCGCAGGTTGAGCGCTTTGTGTGAGGGTGGGTCGTACTTTGAGCGTTTGCTCACGCGGTTCTCCGTTCCGGAAGAACTCTTTGGGCCGTTGAGCATGAAGGGATTGGAAAACGATCAGTACGTGCGACAGATTGATGGGTACCTACCGACGGCAAACGTGGCGTTTGTCGATGAGGTTTTCAAGGCGAACAGCGCCATTCTCAACTCTTTGTTGACGATTTTGAACGAGCGTTTGTTTGATAACGGCAACGAACGCATCGATGTTCCGCTGTTGTGCATGGTGGGGGCTTCGAACGAGCTTCCGGAGAGCGAAGAGTTGGACGCGCTGTACGATCGCTTCTTGCTTCGATCGAGCGTCGAACAGGTGAGCTCCGCCGGGTTGTCTAAGTTGTTATCCCTCGGCGGTGCCGCCGCGATCGGATCCAAAGCCGGCGATCAGGGTGGGATTAACAAGTCTGGCGAAAAGGCTGTCGTGCTCAAGCCTGAAGATTTCGCCAACATTCGCTACGAGGCTGCCGAGACGACCAAGGTGCCGACGAGCGTCATTGAACTCATTTCCGATTTGAGAACCTTTTTACAAGAAAAGTGCGAACCGCCGGTGTACGTCTCCGATCGTCGCCTCCTCAAGGCGGTTCAGCTTCTTCGCGTTGCGGCGTACACGAACGATCGCGCTGAAGTGAGCGAGTTTGATACTCTCTTGTTGACGAATGTGTTGTGGCAGCGTCCATCCGAGGCTGTCGTCATCAAGGACTGGATTTTGGAGCGCCTCGCTCAGGATCGCGGCACCAAACAAGTGCAATACTTACTAGCCGGTCTCTTCGGTCGCGCCTGCCGCGCCGACGGCGACGCGGAGGAGTGCAAGCAACTCCTCAAGGAGGCTAAGCAGCTCCGCGAGGTGCTCACCTCTCAACTGAGCGCGCTTCGCGGCACTCAAGGCGGTTCTCTACCGGCGCTTCGCGAGCACCTCTGGCTCAGTCCAACCGACGCCGCTCGCGCCGCGCAAACCCTCGGTCCGATGTTTTCCAAGGTGAGCAAATCCCTCGAAAAGCTTCTCGAGGACACGCTCACCCTCGAAGTCGCCCTCGAGCGCGACACCGAGCCGCACATTCTCGCTCTTCTCATGCCGGAATACTGGGCCTCTTTCATTCGCGAGGGTCCGATTTCCGACGTTCAACCGCTCGGCGTTTCCAACGCGCCGTGAGCGAGCGAGTGCGAGAGCGTGCGCGTGAGCGCCCGCGATTGGCGAATACATACAACCAATCGTCCGCCACAGCCTTTCCCGCGCACGCAATGTCGTTTCATCCATTTCGCGGCGCGAATGTTTGCGTTGTAATCGATTTCTTCTTCATTTGCCTTTTCTCAACTGTGAAGGCACCGCATAGCCACCGCATTGCATCGCGCACCGCACTCGTCGTTCGACGCCGAGACGCGAGTGAAAACACGACAAAAACTCCGGCGACGAACGCGCGCGCACACATGTTCGCCCTGGCGATCGCAGAGACGAAAGCGGCGGCGCACCGAGCCTCGTTGGTGCGAAGCGTCGTTCCGACGATTCGGCAACGCTTTTTCGCAATCGATCGCGACTTGAAGGACCGCGATGCGGCTGCCGAGGCGGCGTACATTCACGAGCGCGATATGGAGGCTTTGCGCGCGTTGTCTAAGAAGGTACGTGTGTGCGCGCTAGAGGGGAGAGACGATCGATCGATCGTTCGGCCGCGAATTCGTCTCGCGCGTTGATTGACAACGCTGAGTTGGATGATCGCCAAACCGACTGATCGAATTGAATTGACTGACGATGGATGGATTGATTACCGCGACGACGTAGATGCGAGACGTACACGCGAGACAACACGGATACGACGGCGCGGAGGAGGAGATCAAAGCTCTCAAGTCACACGTACCTGAAACGAGCGGGTTCTCAGCCGACGCGTTGGGAAGGTTGTTGGACTGGAAGCACGACGTGCTCGGAAACACTCGCGGGTCCAAGATGGGGGTCTAAAAAGTTGACGACGAAGATGATGATACCGACGAAAGTTTCGCTTGTAATGTCGATCGATAGACGACGCAGTGGTTCGTTTATGCGCATGCGTTTTGATGGATTGTTGCAATCCTACTATCTAGTGCTGAGGAGTCAATATTGATACATGTTCTTCAGCGTGACCGTCTGTCCGTTGAGGCCAAGACGGACGGCGAGGGCGATTATGACGACGACGCAAACCATGAGTAATCTTCGCGTGTTTTCCTGACGCGAATACAGCGTTGCGAATTCATCAGCCGCCTCAATCGTCGTGCGCTCCAAGGTTTCAATCTTTGTCTTGTCCGTCTTGACGCGTTGGCGAAGGTTCATCATCTCTTCATCCATCGCGGCAACCTCCTTTCGGACAATCTCGAGATCGCGCTCGTGCTTATCGCGCGCTTGCTTGGTCTCAGCGCGCGCAGCGTTTCGCATTTGCTCGGCGCGCGCCAAGAGACGCTTTAAATATTCCACTTGCTCGATTTCAGCGCGAAGCGCCGCTACCTGTTCGTTGGTGAGCTGATTTTGCGGATCGAGCGCCTTTTCAATCTTGTTCGCCTGCAGCTCCGCGACCGCGCGCTCCGCCTCAACCGCGCGCGTCTCCAACGCCTCTCGTCCCCAGCGCATGGATTCTAGTTCGGCGTTGAGTCTCTCAATCTCCTCTTTAAGCGATGAAATTTCCATATCTTTGGCTGCCGTTTCGCCGCTCGGCGTCGGCATCATCGAGCTCGTCGTCTCCCTCGCTTCGCGCTCGCGCTCGATCGCCACCGCAAAAACACCTTCAGATTCCGAATGCTCAGCCTCTTCCACCTCATCCACCACGTCGATGACTCGCGTAAACGTCACCGGAGACTCGACGACTTCTCCGTCCGAATCCTCCGCAGCGCTCGATTCTCCCTCGCTCTCGCTCAGCTCAAGAACCACCGACGCGGGCGTCGGCGGTGCCTTCGACCGTCTATTCGGGGGCTCACCCAGCGTCGGCTCGGGTTCTAATTCCTCCGTCGTCATCTCTCGTTCCTCACCGTCTGCGACGTCGTTTTGTTTGTTCTCGCTCGTCGTCCAACCATCCTTCGTCCCGTTCGTGTCGACAACCACCCGCTCAGGCGACGTCACGGCTTCCTCCGCACCCAACCCCGTCCCATCGTCCGTCTCAGCCCGGTTCTCCACGCGATCATTCGTCGACGCCGTCGATGCCGTCGTCTTTGAAGTCGTAGTCGCCGCCGAACGCTCCTCGTCCAGCGCGTTCGCATTCTCCTTTCGCCCCGTCGCGTCGTCAAACTCCTTCTCCAACCGCGTTCGCACGTCCGAACGAGACGCACTCGTCGCCGCGCTCGTCGCGGTGCTGCTCGCCGATCGCTCCAACGTCGTCGTCGTCGTCGTCGTCGTCGCCGCCGCCGCCGTCGTCGTCTTTAAAGCGTCGTCACCACCCGCGGCTCCTCTCACTCGCTTCAAACCGTCAACGACATCCTTCCCACTCGTCTTCGTCGTCGTCGCTTTGTCCCCACCCGCTCTCTTCGGCACGGGTGACCGCGCGAGAAACGCGTGCGCCGCCGCGAGCGCTCTCGCCGCCTTATCCTCCACGCTTCCGTCGTCGTTCGACGACGACATTTGAATCGGGCACAAATTTCGCGCTGACAACTGACGCAACCGAACGGCACTGAGCGCCGCATCGACGCGCGAAATGCGAGCGAACGCGCTTCTCCGATGCGTCCGAACGCACAACGCGGATATCGCGCGGGTTTTGCGACTCGAGGAAGGGTTGTTGCGGCACCGCGTCGGGGAAGATTGGCTCACGATGTGCGACGGGGCGAAGACGCGCGGGGTTGTTTTGGGTGTGAGTTCAAAGTTGAACGCGCTCGTCGACGAGGCGTACGCCAAGGAGACGGATGCGAGAATCGTGCGGAGGTTTACTGGAGGAGGGACGATCGCTTGCGACGGGGACACGATGTTTGTCGGGATGACGATGGGGACGGAGACGGCGAGAAGGGTTGGGATGTTGCCGAGCGGCGGCGGAGGAACGTTCCCGCGAGACGTCATGCGAGCGACGGGGTTGATTTACGAACGCGTGTTTGATAAATGCGGCACGTTTGCGGTGCGGGAGAATGATTACGTGTTTGGGAACATGAAGTTTGGGGGGAACGCGCAGGCAATCACGAAGGAGAGGTTTTTACATCACACTTCGTTCTTGTACGATTACGACGAAGCGTCGATGCGAAGGTTGTTAAAGCACCCGGAGAGAGCGCCAGAGTATCGAATGGGGCGGTCGCACGAGGAGTTTGTGACTCGGTTAAAGACGAACGGGTACGAGAGAATGGAGGTTTTCGATCGGGTGGTTAGGGTGATGGAAGAGTTTGGGTTCGACGTGGAGTACGTCGATTTAGAGCACGCCGAGGAAATGGTTGAACGCGCCGTCGCGGAATCCGGCGTAAAGCGATGGGATAACACGAAGGTGTTGTTTTGATTATTGTTTGGGTAAAGTAGGTACTGATAGCAGGCATCTAGGTATAGATAGGTACTGATGGTAGGCATAGACTAGGAGGCGGACAAGCTGCGCGTTCGGCGCGCTCACGACAACGCAATGTAAAACAAGATGAAGAGCACGACGCTGAGAAAGAAAATGACGCACAACTGCCCACGAATACCGGCGCGTTGCAAAACCTCGCGCATCTTTTTCTCTGCCGCCTGCAAACGCGCGTTCACGCCGTCGACATCCTCTTCTAAATCCTCCAACATTTTCGACTGCGAAGCCAACTCTTCGCCGATCGTCAACCCGACTTGACCAATCCTCGTAATGCTCGCCGAAATATCATCCAAATCCTCATCCTGTCGACGAACCAACAACTGCTGATGATCGTCAAACCCAGCCTCGGGGGCGTTCGACGCCGCCCCGAACGGATTCGCTCTTCCTCGTTCCGCGTCGTCCACGCTCACGCTCGCCTCTCGCTCCCTCCTCGCCTTACTCTCAACGAACGCCCGCAGTTCCTCCACCTTACCCCGCATCGACGCCCCCCATCGTTTTCGCTCCTCCAACTCCTCGTCCGATAGCCCGAACCGCGCTCGATCGCGCTCCGCGACGCGCACCGACCGGTCGAGTTCATCCAGTTCCCACTCCACGCTCTCAACGTCTGAAACCAACGCACTCGTAGGCGTCCCGTCGACGTTTGCAGACGTCGCGCGACGACGTAAATCGCCAACGGTGTTGGAGATTTCGTCGCGGACGACGTAGTACGGGTCTCTCGCGCGCGAATCCATCGTGCGTGTGTTCTAAGCGGCGTGTCACGCAGTGAGGAGGGCACTGCGCTCGGAAATGCTTTTTAGATTTCACTTTGAGCGCGCATCTTACGCCCGCACTCGACGACGCGGACGAGCCCGATCCTTCGGATACGACGGCGGGCGGAGAGGAAGACATGATCCCGCTCGACGACGACGTCGACGCGTTGCGCGATCGCGAGGCGACGCAGCGACGATGCCAAAAACTCGCACACGAACTGAAGAGACACATGGGACCGAGGGCGTACGAAGGCTTTCGTGGACGCGCGCTGGCGTATCAGACGGATGAAATCACTGCGAGTGCGTTTTCAGATTTTCTGTTGGAGGCGCTCGGACGGGCGAGAGGGACGAGAGAGCTGGCGAGGGAGGTGGTGCGGACGTTGCCGTGTGAGAGGTTGCGAAGCGGGTTACGCCAGGCGTTGGGAGACGCGCTCGACGTAGAGGGTGATGGCCCGGGACCGGGCCCGGGATCGTCGGCGACAGCGACGACGAAGGAACGTGGGATGAAGATTGAAACCATCGCGCCAGGTTTGGTGTGCCTGAGAAAGTTTTTGAGCGTCGAACAGCAAGAGTGGTTGACGCGAACTTCGTTTGAGGTCGGCGAGTCGGACGCGGACAGCGCCGCGGCTGGGCGAGGGTTCTTCGCGCGAGACGAAAGCGGAGACGGAACGCTCAGGTTGAATCAGGGCACACGCGGTCGGGTCATCTTGGACGTGGATGCGTTTCCAGACGGCGAACTCGAGGCGTTGTGCGCTCGAGCGGTGGACGCGGCGCAAAACGTCGACAAAGCGATGCCAGATTTCAATCCCACGACGGTGCTCGTCAACTTTTACAAGGATGGTGCCGAGTTTAAATGGCACAAAGACAGCGAAGACCCGAAACTAGTCAAGTCAAAGACGGGCCCACCCATCGTGAGCTTTTCCGTGGGGCTCTCTGCTGATTTTGGCTACAAGTACTCGTTTGAGGACCCAAACCATAAAACGATTCGGTTAAACTCGGGCGACGTCCTCTTGTTCGGCGGTCCGGCGCGCATGATCGTCCATTCCGTACTCAATGTGTACCCGGGCTCCATGCCCGGGCATCTCCGAGGAAAAATGCTCAACGGTAGACTCAACGTCACGGTTCGCGACATAGGCAACGGCGTCATCGACACGTCACAATTCCCCGCGTACCGCGTCTCCTACGACGGCGTTCAAGCCGAAGGCAACGTGTAAAATAAATAGAAACGCATGACTAGACGTCCGCGTCGACTCGAGTCGTTTTTCTTCATCACCAAACGGTTCGCGAACGATCGAGACTCGCGCGCGACAGCTCAGAAAACATTCAAAACGCAAAGCAAAAAACCAAAACTAACCGTCACTCCTAGTCCTGTCCCACCGCCCATGCCCGTCCCACCGCGACCGCGACCGCGCGCACACCGTGGAACGCCTTACGCCTCATCCACCGGTGCGTTCATCGCCGTCGTCGACGGTCCATCGCTCTCGTTACGTCGAGGTGAGAATGTCAATCTCACCTTTCTGGGCACGTCTTCGCTGACGCTCAACGAAAAGATTACATTCGTCTCGTGGAGCGACGACGACACCGCGTTCGCCGCGGTGACGTCGAGCGACGTGTTCGTGTACGAGGTTGACGAGAGCGCCGGTGGCGTGCGGTTCGTGGGGGCGTTGAAGGACGTCGGGGCGAGGAGCGCGCGGTGGTTACGCGGGTACGAGTGGTTGGCGAGGAGCGCGGACGACGGACAGAGCTTTGTGTTGGATGTACGCCCGACTACTACTACTACGGTGTTGACGCACTGTAATAAGTTTTATGGGAACGATCCCAATCGTGGGTTTGCGGTGTCGCGATGCGGGAGATGGATGGCGTTTTTGACTCGCGACGCCGAGGCGGTGGAACGCGTGGACGTCTTTTCAACGAAACCGCCGTGCAAAGGCGCGGTTTGTTTTCCGCTTGCGCCCGGGACGGACGCGAGAGCGATCGATTGGGGTGCAGATGGGGAGATTTTGGTGTTTGATGACGGGTACGGCGTGGATTCGGTGCCGAAACTGCTGGTGTTTACGTCAGACGGGGCGCTGAGAGCTACGGTGAGAGGCGCGTGTCCTTCGTACGCGCAAGCGAGCACGTGTTTGATTGCAGCGGCGAACGTGGAGAATGCCATCGTTTGGATCGATACACTGACATGGAAAATCACGCGCGTGGAGACGCATCCGACGAAACGCTTGGCGTCAGTGACGACGCGGGTGTATAGGGAGACAAAGACAGAGGACGAGGCAGCTAGCGTTTCGTATACCAAATTGGATGCGTACGAGCAAAAATTCATAGCGCTCGACGCCAATGGGGTGCAGAGCATAGGTATCAAGATGGCGCTGAGTCCATGTCAATCAATGATTGTGACGACGTGCGCGAGTCACACGGAATCAATCCTCTTCGTGTGGCCGACGGCGAAGACGGATGAAGACGGCGGGCCTCTCGCCATTTTCATTCAGCGTTCGCCCGTCATCGCTTTTCGATGGTTCGAGGACGAGGGCGTCGAGAGTGGAGCTAGATTGGTATTTTTGTGCGAAAACGAATCCGCATTGTATTCCTGGTATCCGGGTTCTCAGACTCCTGCGCGAAGCGCGCTCGGGTGCGAAGAATTCAAGCCGTCACGAATCGTCGGTTTATCGAGCGAGCGCACAAACAAGTATCTATTGGCATCTCCTAAAAACGGCGGCGCCTTCATTCAACACTCGCTCTTGTAAAAACGACAACAGCACATTTTAGTTTATTAAAAGTATCAAGTGCTCATCGCTTTTTGGAACGGCTTCGTACCGACGAGCTTCTTTCGAGTCTGGGCGCTTGCTTGTGCCTGCTCGCGGATCGAGTCAGCTTCTTCGCGAACGGCTTATCGTGTTTGATCATCACCCAAACGATCCACAACGGCACGACGAGATACGGCGCGTAAATCCCAATGAGTTTCATCTTGGCTGCATCCGAAATCCGCTTCGATTCATAAAAATATTGAAGAATCGGCACGAGCGTCGTTGCCGTATGCGCTCCGTAAGCTATGAAGTACCCACGCAAATCGTTACGGCGCTCCATGATGGCGCGCGCGGCGACGAAAAAGAAGGGCAACTGGAACAACAGCTCACACGTCACCAATCCAACCAACCAACGCGGTTTTTCCGCCATGAGCACATCCTCGTTGACGTCGATGTGCCACTGAAGTAAATTTTGAGCGAACGCTGGGACGATGCTCTTCGGGAGCACCACCTGCGAATCGATGAGTATCGTCGCGGGAATGTGCGTGACGAAGTACGCGAGGAACGCGACTCGGGTGTTTTCCGACACCGGCATGGTTGCGAGGAGATCGGAGGCGGAAGAGTGAGGGCGAGTGAGGGAAAACGGTTAACTTTTTGGCGCCAAAAAACCAAGCGTCTATCGCATCAACAACCAGGCGACAACGAATCCAAAAGGAATGGTAGTGAAATAGAATTGAAAAGAACTGTATCTACTCGAGTACATTATGAAGTTACACCCTGACGTGCGCTCATGGCGTCGTAACTCATGACGTCGCGCATATCGTCCATTGAATACGACGGCGCTCGACGACCAGAAGCGGCGTCGAAGATTTTCTCAAACCACAGCTGCTCCTTATCGCTCCATTTGGGGTCGAAAGCTGCGATGACGGGAATGAGCTCCCAGCCTACGGCTATGCGAAGCTCCTCGGCTCGCGCGCGGGCTAAATTGGTCTCATATTTGATACCGTCCGTGTATGAAAGTTGAAACTTGCCGACGCCGCCGGACGTACCCCCGCGTTGAGCCACTCTGACGTCGACCACTTCATCATTCTCGAGGAATAGGAATTCAGCGTCAAACACGCCCGATTTCAACGCGTCTTTCGCGTCGTTGTCGTCACCCTCGAGACGCTTTCGAGGTGCCAGCGCCAATCGGACGTATCCTTTCGCTTCGTCAAACTCATCGACGCGCGCGGCAAACGATAGCGTTCTGCTCGATCCAATCGCGCCCGCTCGCGTCGGTCTATCCGGTAACTCCTCTCCGGTGACAAACGCGCGAGTCGTACCCACGATGAAGTTCGCCACCTCGGCTCGGTCAAACCCGTTTTCATCCGTCATCGCGTTCGGCGCCTCGCCGCTGTCTCGCAGTCGTTTCGCCCTCGACAAAGAGTCATTCCCCGCTCGTCCGCGCGGCGCTTCCACACCCGTCGCGACGGCAACAAGTCTCTCCATCGCTCGCGTTCGATCACCACCCTCGTACGACCACGGTGCGGTGAAATGTTTCGCGTCGTCGTTTTGCGACGACACGCAGCTATCCGCGTCGCGTTGGCAAGAGTTTAGATATCCGTTGTACTCGCCGACGCAGTCGGCGCAATCCCCAGCCGCGGGCGCCGGCGGCGCGTCCATCACTGCGCTTTCGTCAAAAGTGTCGTCGTCGTCGCTTGTCATCGCGAACGACCGTCCACTCGTCGTCGTGACGACTGTTAAAAGGCTCCCTAACAAGAACGCGTCTCGTCGAGTCACGACGCCGGCGTCGCTCACTCCGCGCGTTGTCGGCGACGTCGACGCGCGTCTCTGTCGCGACGAAACCGACGACGGTTCGTTCGCGCACCGCACCGGTGTTCGGGCGAAGAACGCGTGGGAGACGGGCATGGCGAGATGAAGAGTGACGAGCGCCAGTCAAATCAGCATCTTGTTTCGCTCAAGGCTGCTACTGTTTTACAACACTGCTACATGTTTCATTTCTAAGGAATCAACGCGAAGCGTAAATCTCTGACGCTCGAGGACGACGATGACGGATTGACGACGGTGTACCATAGGTTCAGACTCGCGCGTCGAGCGTGTTCGGGGATGATGAGAACCGCTTGTCGAGCGGCGTCGGCGAGCGAGCGATGCGTCGGCGGCGCAAACGGATCGGCTTTTTCATTCGTTCCGTCAGCTGAGACTGGGACGTCGAGATGGATGATGATAGAATCGAACATCTCGTCGTCGTTCGACGCGGTGATGGTGACGCATCCTTCGGTTTGGCTGGTGCCGAAACGCATGAGTTCCGCCGGCGGCGTCGCTGCGGCGCTCTCAAGCGAGAGGCCGAGCTCAAAGACGTGGATGATTGACGGTAAGAACTCGAGACTTTTGGCGCCAGAGGGCGCATTGGGGTGCAACGTCGTCTCTTTCGGGCACAAAAGGGCATTGGCTTTCGACAAGTCCACGCCATGAACGACGTCGAGGCTAGACTTGGACGCGACGAATTCGGGCAGATTGGCTCCGAAGCATACAAGACGTGCTCGAGAAGACGAATCGTCGTCCAAGTGACGCGTCCAAGGCGCTTCGATGGGAGGTTCGATCGACAAACTTGCAGAACGAACGTAACCGTCGTCTTCGTTCGCGATACCACCACTAATACCGACGTAGATGGTATCGCCATCAAACGTCGACACGAATTCGAGCGTCGAATTCGAGTCGACGGTCAAACGCACGTTCGCGGGCATCAATTTCAGACACTGTCGCCAATGATGACACCACGCCGATTGCGCTCCAGGTTTTGTAGAATACGTCGCGATCCCGTTTTCATCTAAATCAATCTCCCACCACGTCAAGACTGCGTGCGCTCGTCCAGAGCCTTGAATCGCGAGTGGTTTGCGCCAAACGGGCTCCGCCCCTTCATCCGGCAAATTTTCAAAGTCCATCTCCGCAATCATCACATCGTCTGATATCGCCCTCATCGTCCTCCTCCACGCCTTGGCGTGCGCCTGTTGACTCTCATCACACCAAATCACCGTCGGTGCGTCGGTCCCACTCGCAAAATTTGGCGGCGACGCCGACGGACGCGAAGTCGGCGAATAATACTCAAACGCGTCCGCGCACTCCACCAACCGCGCGTACACCCGCGCCCGTCGCGGTAAAATTCTCCCACCCCTTCTCAACAACCGTCTCTTCGCGTCTCGCACGACGCCAAGCCATCCTTCTCCTATTAAGCTCGAATCCAAAAGCTCGCTAAACACCACGTCGTACTTTTCCCCATCCTCGTGGTCATCGCTCCGTCTCTGGATCACGCGAACCCTATCCACCACCCCGTTGCTTTCGACGACTCGACGCGCGACGACGGCGCTCGGTCCGAATTCCTCCAACGCGTCGACTCTCCCCGGACTCGGTCCGACGATTCGGCTCGCCATGACTGATAGAATACCAGTACCCGCCCCGATATCCAACGCGACGTCACCGCTTCGAAGCGTCGCCGCGAGTCCATTCGCGAACGCCTCGTTTCGTTTCGCGTCGTTCACCATGTCTAACCACGTCGACGCGTTCCATAATTTCGTTCCAATGTCTCGCGTCAGCGAGGCTTCTTCTGCATGGGCACCCTCCTCCTCCTCCTCCTTCTGTGCCGTCGACGTCGTGAACGGCGCCCACTCACCGTTCGCCGTCAAAACAAAGCACACGTCATCACCCATCGACGCCGCGTCGTCGTCGTTCGCGACGAAGTGAACGCCGCGTCGATGAGTAGCGTAAAACTGTGTTGGATGGTTGACTGACTCTTTCGACGCCACGTGTTGACATCATCGCCACTGTGCGACGCCATGGACGCCGACGCGCACGCGGAGACACCGAGTCCGCGTCCGTACCGGGACGCCGACGCGATGGGGGACTCGTACGCGCGTGCGCGCGCACCGGTCGCCGCGACGACGACGACGACGACGGCGGCGGATGCGCTCGACGATTACTACGATAACGACCGCGTCGCGCATCGGCGAGCATCGGGTTCGACCGCCGCCGACGCCGCCGCCGCCGTCGACGACGCCGGGGACCTGAGCACGACGGAGGATGACGATTCGACGTACGACGATTCGTCGTACACGGAGGAAACGAGCGAAGACGACGAAGGAGGGGAGGGTGACGGGTTTCGGCCGAGAAGGCGCAGAAGACGAAGACGAGGCGAAGAAGCGGGCGGCGGCGGCGGTTTAGACGACGATACCGTGCGAGCGGCGCGGGCGAAGAGACGGCGGGCGAGACGCGAGCGAGACGCGCGTCGGGAGGGTTCGAGAAGGGAGAGCGCGACGTCCAAGTTTGCGGTGTGCGGGACGGTGTTCGAGGTGGATGCGAAGTACGCGCCGATTAAACCGATCGGCAAAGGCGCCTACGGAGTCGTGTGCAGCGCGAGAGACGTGGAGACGAATAAAAAGGTGGCGATAAAGAAGATTGTCAATGCGTTTGAAAACATCGTCGACGCCAAGAGAACGCTGCGGGAGATTAAGCTGTTGAGACACTTGAGACACGAAAACGTAATCGACATCATCGACTGCGTGAAACCGGCGTCGAAGCACGAATTCGAGGATGTGTACCTGATGTACGATTTGATGGATACTGATTTGTACCAAATCATACGAAGCAGTCAGTCGCTGACGGATGAACACTGTCAGTACTTTGTCTATCAAATTCTTCGCGGGTTAAAGTATATTCACAGCGCGGATGTCTTGCACCGGGATCTCAAACCGGGGAATTTATTGCTCAACGCGAATTGCGACTTGAAGATTTGCGATTTCGGTTTGGCGCGAACAGCGCTGATTGACGCCGATGCGAGCGAATTTATGACTGAATACGTCGTCACGAGGTGGTACAGAGCCCCGGAGCTCTTACTCTCGTGCGCAGAGTACACGAGCGCGATTGACGTGTGGAGCGTCGGGTGCATCTTTGCCGAACTCTTGGGTCGCAAGACTCTCTTTCCGGGCAAGGATTACATCCATCAGCTCAATCTCATCATGCGGGTCATCGGCACGCCCAAAGATGAATCTGAACTGGATTTCATCAACAACGAAAAGGCGAAGCGCTACATAAAATCGCTTCCAGCGACGGCGCGATGCAACTTTGAAAAGCTCTTTCCAAACGCCTCTCCAAGGGCTATCGATTTGATTGATAAGATGCTCGTCCTCGATCCGGCGAAGCGCATCACCGTCGAAGAGGCACTGGAGCACCCGTATTTGGAATCGCTTCACGACGAAGTTGACGAACCGTGCGCCGATTCTCCGTTCACCTTCGATTTTGAAGACGGCGCAAGGTATCTCACCGAGGCAGATGTTCGACGCTTGATTTTCGACGAGCTCTGCGCATTGTCGGAAGAGTTTGACGCCGTCAAGCTCGATCAACTTCGCATTCAAGAGGGTGGGAGCGACACGAAATAGAAGGCGCGCGCGCGCGATTATTGTAAAGTAGAACTAATCACATCTATTGTATGCATGACAAATCTATAAACGGTGACTATCTCTTGATGACGAAACTCTCTCACTTTACGCCTTTTCTGGCCCCGGCGCCGACGCCTTTGCATCCGCGCTCACTTGCGCCGCCAACGCCTCCTTAAACTTGGAGTAGTTGTAGTAAAAAACCCCACCCGCTGCGATGGAGAAACCAACCAACTGCGTGGAGGAAATCGGCGCCTCGAACAAGGCGGAACTGATGAGAATTAAAATGAAATCCTTGACGACGCCGGCGACGTTGAGCGTCAACGCGCTCGTGCGCCCGATGAGCAGATAAATGGCGCAGTTAAGCGCAAAGGCACACATGGCGTTCGCCATCATGATGCCAGTCGAATAGTGCACAGAGTGCGTAATCTCTAGCCCGTACGCAATCTTTGGTAACTCTAAAATCGCAAACGGCACGGAGAGAAACACAAAGCACGCCGGCGATACGTAGTAGAGCGTCGTAATCGAGTTGAGCTTCAAATTCGCCTTGCCGAGAATGATTTGCACCGAGAGGATCCGACACGCCTCCGCCAACACCGCCACAATCTGCACTATGAACCCAAACAGGTGAAAGTTCATCTCCCCAAACGAGGAAATCATCACCCCGAGCGTCACCACGCCCAAGTTGGCCAATCTCGCGTGCGAGTACTTTTCCAAACCAATCACGCACCCGACGCAATACACCGTCACCGGCGACAACGCCTTGAGCATCTGAATGAACGCCACGCTCAAATAAATATACGCCGTGTTAGACGCCCAGAGCGACACGGCAAACAACGCAGCCACCGGCGCAATCTTCTTCCCGTACGTCTCTTTACTTAGGTTACTCGACGGCACCCACTTCAACCAGCGCACGATGACGAACGCCAACGTCGAGCAAAACCCCATGTGTATCATCGTCAGCGCGATGGGAAACGGAAACCCGTACACGCTCAGAATGTACTTGTTGAACAGAATCACCGCCGCGGAGAGGAATATCCACACGCCGACGTAGGTGTACGTCTCGAGCGCTTTCACGATGACTTTGGACGCCGCGGCATCGCTCGCCGTCGCCGTCGCCGACGCCGACGCCGACGTCGACGCCGTCCCGCTCATCCCGAAAAGACCGATGCGTCGCGTCGCGCCGCGTCCCTCCGACCCGTCGCTCCGTCGTTCCGTCGCCGACGTGTGCGGCGCGCGCGCTGGTCGGGCGCGCGTCGAGAGTGCACTTTCAAAACGCCTTCGTGTCCGTTTCGACGGTTCATGACTCGTCAAATGGTCCACGGGGTGCGTCCGAGGACCGCGCGCGCAATCCAACGACACCAAACCGCATTGGTTGCCGATCGTCTCGCGATGCGCGCGTCGACGGCGAGCGTTCGGGTACCCACCCGAGGATGGACGACGAGGAAGACGACGCGGACGACGCGGAGACGGACGACGCGGTTCGCGGCGGGTGAGGACGTCGGACCGATGAGTTCGCGAAGTGGACGGGAGCGCTCCGTGTCAGCGGTGAAGATTGAGCTGATTCGTCTCTGCGCGCGCACGGATGGCGGACGAGAGGCGACGGAGAGCGAGCGAGATGAGATGTATGAACTGATTGATGCGCTGGAGGAGGCGGGGAAGCGAACCGGGGTGGATATGAAGGCGGTGAGCGGACGATGGTCGTTGTTGGCGACGTTGGCGAGCGACGAGGACGCGCGGACGAGGAGAGCAAAGGAAGGGGCGCTCGGAAGCGCGCTGACGGATCTGAGTGGGAGCTCGGGACGGAGCGAGAGCGATGAGGAGTCGGCGGTGGAGAGCGAGAAGGTGAGAGCCAAGGGGAATTTTCAAGACATTGACATTAGCAGCGGTTCCGCGGCGAATCGAGCCGAGCTCGAGGTGTTCGGCGTACCGCTGTCGGTGACTCTCGACGCAAAGTGCGCTCAAAACCAGCCGAGAGAACACCCCAACCGTTTAAACGTCGAGTTCAAGTCGGTCGGGTTCAAGCTCGGGTCGTTGCCCGCGGTGAAACTTCCCCTCGGGTTCGTGAGTCCGAGAGGTTGGATTTCCACTACGTACTGCGACGACGAAATTCGCACCGGACGCGGGGATAAGGGATCCATCTTCGTCGCCGCTCGACGCAAAGAGACCAAGTAAGAGACGCTCGCGTTTACGTTTCAATCCTTCGTGTCATCCACGAGATTGTATACCACAAATGTACGCACGCACGCGCTTTGTAAAACTTACCGAACAGCCCGCTTGTATCATTCGCAGTCCTCTTCAGTCTCCTCAGAACTCGCCGCATAGACACACCACCCGAGTTTCCCGACCCCAGAGGCACGCGCGCGCGCGACGCAAAACAAACCCGTCTCGCTCGCGCGCGTTCGAGCGTCACCCCCCGGGGAACGGTACGAGCGTCTCGTGACGAAGATGAGTTCCAAATTAGACTACCTGAAAAAGTACATGTCCGGCCCGTCGTCGAGCGCGCCTGGAGGGGACGACGGGAAGAAGAAACGGAAGAAGAAGCGACCAAAAGCGACGACGGATGGGACGATTCGAATCATCGATGGCGATGCCGGGTTCGCCCCGAGCGTGCACGAGGAGGAGGAGAAGAAGAAGAGAGCAGAGGAAGATCGCGCCGTGGTTTTGGACGCGCGCGGAAGAGAGGTTGATGCGAGCGTGCTGGAAGATGCGAACGAGGCTGAGCGACGCGCGGTGAAGTACATGGGGATTCGAGATGATGGGAGCGGGTGGGCGGCGGTGGATGGCGGCGAACCCGAATCTCGCGGTGGGAGACACGATAGCGACAGCGAAGACGAAGAACCGGTGGCTGGCCGAGCGAGCGGGCGCCACGATAGCGATAGCGAAGAGGATGTCGAGCCCGCGCCGGCGGTGAGAGCGGACCCGACGCCGGCGGTGAACGATTCAGCACCCGATTCGGCGGGTGGTGAGCTGCAGTACGATAGCGATGGTGATTTGATTATTCCAGACGAGCCCGCGCCGGCGCCGGCTGGCGGAGGAGGCGAGTTGCAGTATGACAGCGACGGTGATCTCATCATTCCCGATGAACCAGAGCCTGTGGAAGAGGCGAAACCAGAGCCATCGAGGGTTAAGAAGGAAAAAGCTCCCAAGGGGCGCTCGATGACTGACGGTACGTCCACAGGTTTGGTGAGCGCGGCGCAAGTAATCATGGAGGCTGAGCTCAAGCGCAAAGCTGAACAGGCGCGTTTGGCCAAGCTCAGCGATGAGCAAAGCGGTCGCGGTGCGGCTACGAATTATCGTGATAAAGCGACTGGTAAGCTCATGGATAGCGAAGAGCTGAAACGACGCGCTGAGAACACTAAACCAAAGGAGCGTGAACGTCCCATCTGGTCCGCCGGCGTCGAGCAGGCGAGAATGGCCAAGCAATACAAGGCTGATTTGGAAAAGGCGAAGGATGCACCGTTCGCGCACGCCGATATCGATGCAGACTTTGAAGATAAACAACGCGAAGCGATGCGCTTTGGGGATCCCATGGCGCATGTCAGTCGCAAGAAGCGTCAAGCTGCCGCGTTGAATCTTCCATCCGTCGTCGACAGCCTCGGTTTGTCGGCTGAGGATCTCAAAAAGTCCGGTTTTAGAATCCCCCAAGAGGTCCCACCGCATAGTTGGCTCCGCCGCGGCATCGCGGCGCCGAACAACCGATACAACATCAAGCCGGGTCGACACTGGGATGGCGTTGACAGAGGCACCGGGTTCGAGGTGAAAATGTTCAAGAAGAAGAATGAACTGCGCGAGCGGGCGCAACTCGAAGATATGGACGCCGAAGAACATAACGAATGGTTCTAGATTTGTAGTAGAAGAGAAAAACATTCCTAGCTTCTTTACCGAGAGCGTGCTTAGCGTGGGGAAAGGATCGCACGAGACTTGTCTTTTTGTTTTTAAGTAATTTTGGGATTCGAACCTAATCGCTACGTTTCTGGATTCGCGCCCCGGCGTTCTAAACGCGCCTCCTCAAGACACCTTCAACATCATCCACACCATTATCTGTACCTGCATCTACATGACACCGCTTAGAACTTCATCTCGTGCGGCTTGTCGCCGGATCGCAAGGTGAAGAGGGTGGACATGTATTCCTTGAGGTACGGGGTCGCGCTGATGGCCGCGGTGAGCGCGGCGTCGACAGCCTTGTTGTCCTCAATGTAAGAAGCCGGGAGTTCCTTCTTCGAGGTGTCAACCTTGAAGAATTCTTCCTCGCTCTTCTTGTTGCTGCGATCCTTCGCCGGCTTCTTGAAGTAGGCATCGTCAAACTTCTTCGCGTCGACCTTGGACACGTCAACCTTTTCGCTCGTCGCGATGACGTAACGTTGGTTGACACGCTTGATCGGCACGCCGTTCACCCCGTACGGACCGGCAACGAGAAGGAGACCGGACTCGAGTTGCTTGATGAACACGACGCGCTTACCCTTGAAGTGACCCGCGAGGAGGATCAAAACTTGACCCGGGGCGATGGACGCGCGAAGCTTGGTCGGCTTGTGCTCGATCGTGCGCTTGAGCGGCTTCTTGATGTCATCCGCCGGGTAAAAGGCCGGAGCCTTCGTCTTCTTACTGCTCGCGCGAAAGAATCGAAAAGAGAATTCGCATCGTCAGTCATTCAGTTCACCCGTCTCGCACCGCTCGCGTCGCGTCCCGTCGAACAAACGCGCGACGCGCGAGTGCCAAAAAAACCCCAAAAAGAGCGCAGCCCCGAACGAGCAAAGGTCGCATCACGCCGCGTCCCAGCGCGCGCCGCCGTGCGAAACCCGCGACGCGAACGCGCGCGATGGATCGAATGGAAACGTATGCATTCGATCCATCGCTTCGCGCGCGCGACGCCGCATCGCCGCGTCCGTCGTCCGGGTCCTTCGCTCTGCATCGTACGCGGTGCGTGTGACCCTAAAACCACACCGGCATCCGACCCCTGACTCGACCGCGACGCCGACGCCGACGCCGCGCGAGACGAGACGAAGTCGAACGCCGCGCGAGAAGAATACAAAAGTCGATCGGTCGAGCGCGTCGCGTCGCCACTTACGCCATGGTGATCTCACTGGTGAACGCGCGGCTCGTAAAGGCGGACGCGACGCCGCGGCGAGACGTCCAGAGGGAGAGTTCCCCGGGGTGGATTGCGAAGACGAGCGCGCGACGCAAAAGTAGCGTACGTACAAACAGTGTTACAAAAACACCACAAAATTTATATTCACACATGCAATACTCTAGATAAAATCAAACCCATGTGACTATTACACAGAATTTACCAAATGTCCGAACACTGGTTGGCCGCAACCGACCGCCTCCTTTCATCACCGGTGACGACTCAAGAACTTTCAAAGCTTTCGTACTCGACGAGTCATGACTCCCAAAACTTCGAGGGACTGCGCTCGCTCGAACGAACTCGTCTCGCGGCGCCTCCGCGCGCGCCTCCAGACGGCGTCGGGTGGAGACGATGCTGCGCCGCGCGGCGAGCGGAACGCTCGCGTCGTCGTCGTCGCGCTCGTCATGGGACGCGTTGGCGGTGGTGCGTCGACGGATGAGCTCGGCGTTCGGTGCGTCGACGTCGGTGCACGCGACGTCGACGCCGTCGATCGAACGATGGAGCGCAGAGTTGATGGAGGTGCGACTTTTGTTTTCGTTTCGTTTCGTTTCGTTTCGCGACGCGCGTGAGCGCGCGGACGGTGAATGGATGTTTGCGGCGGCGGTGGTGTGGGCTCGCTGTCGGGCGATGCATCGCGCGCGCGAGGTTGGTTGTTCTCTCTGGAGAGTCGCTCGCGTTTGGTGGAGTTTTTTGACGGGAGTTCAGTCATCTTTTTTAAATGGGAATTCGCGAGCGAACGACGGCGAACGAGGTGGTTTTGACTGACGCAACGATACGTTTTGACGCGGATTAGGATGACGAGGAATTGGACATGCTCTTGGCGGCGAGTGGGATGCCGGAAGCGCCGCCGAGACCGGGACCAAAGCTTCGGCCTCTGAGCGCGGCGGCTACGGCGTTTGGCGACGCTCCGGATCGGATTTTCGAATCGACGGATGAGAGAAGGGCGAAGATTAAGCTCGCGTTGCAAGCGTTGCAATCTCGGAGACGACAGTTACGCAGGTCGGAGCCCGTACGCGATCCGCAGGTACCGCTGAGTGAGGAACAGGTGCAGTTTCGCAAGCAGCGCGAGGCGGAGAATTTAGCCGTCGAACGAGAGGTGTTGAGATACAAGGAGTTGGCGCGTAAAACCTTTGCCGCGGGCATTGGTGCGCAGTTGCCCGTCGTGCAAAAGTTGTTAGCCTCCTTCTACGTGCCGCTTGTCGAAGCGCTGAAGGAGGAACAGGAGAAAATTAAGGGCAACGTGCCGGGCGTGGATCGTCGTGTCTACGGGCATTATTTAGCGTTGCTCGAACCTGAAAAATTAGCCGTGTTGACGTTGCACGCGACGTTGAGCACACTCATGAAGGGCGACACCAAGAGCGAATCTTGGCACATGATCAGGGACGACATGGGTGCCGCTGGGAGCGCGAAATTCATCGTCGTGGCGGACCACGTCGGGAGCGCTGTGCAAGCCGAAGTCAACTTGGCTCGCATGCGAGCCGCGGAGAAGGCTGCAAAAGAGGCTTTCCGAAGGTCGAGAATGGTTAACACGGAGGAAAACGTCAAAGAGATTGAGATAACGGCGGAACAAAGAATCAACATGGCGCTGGATACGTCCAAGCTGAACACCATTAAATCGGTATCGAAGCACGCGAGGCAAGCGCTCGAGAACGCAGAGTGGGGGCGAGAGGTGCGTCTGAAAGTTGGTACCGTCTTGCTTACGGCGCTGATGAACACGGCAAAGATTGGGGTTCCTGGTGAACACGGTGAGACGTTGACACTACCAGCCTTTTATCACGATTACAAGGAAGCGGGCTACGGCATGCTTCATTGGCACGATTCAATCTATAGGTTCATCAATACGGAGACGATGACGCGAGCCGCGTTGGTTCCGGTGAAGCATTTCCCAATGGTGGTACCTCCGCGACCGTGGGTCAGGTACAATGATGGTGGTTACTTGCGAAGCAATAGCATTTTCATGCGTGGCAAATACTCCAACGAAGGTCCGAGTCGAGCCCAGATTAATGCGCTGGGTGAGAAGGCGCTCGAAGCCGAGGGCGCCGGCGTGCCGGTGCAGTATCAACAAGTGTTGGACGCGTTGAACGCGCTCGGTCGGACGCCGTGGCAGATCAACACGGACGTGCTGCCGATTGTCGAAGAGGTGTGGGCGAGAGGAGGCGGCATCGCTGAAGTACCGCTGCGTGCCGAGTTACAAATCCCTCGATGGCCCGGTGGTTCCTTCTCTCTGAGAACCGACAAGCGACGACATCAACTTCTCGCGAGCGGGCTTCCGGGCAAGGGCGAGGTGATTGAATACCTACAGAGCGTTCGTAAGACGAAAAAGTCAAACATGGAATTGCACTCTCAACGATGCGATTTCTTGATCAAGCTCCAGGTGGCGCGTGAAATGAAGAATGAACCGCAAATTTATTTTCCTCACAACCTCGACTTCAGAGGCCGGGCCTACACCATGCACGTGCACCTGAACCACATCGGTAGCGATCTGTGCCGGGGATTGCTGCGCTTCCAGGAGAAGAAGCAGCTCGGTGAACGCGGCTTACGATGGATGCACATTCAGTGCGCTACACTTTTCGGTAACGGCGCTGACAAGTTGCCCATGGATGAGCGCGTGCAATTCATCAAGGATCGCATCGAAGAGGTGAGAGCGTCGGCGCAAGATCCGCTCGCCGAAGGCGCCTGGTGGCAAGACGCCGAAGAGCCTTGGCAATGTCTCGCGACGTGCATCGAGCTTGATAAGGCTTTAGAGCTCTCTGACCCGACGGAGTTCATGAGTAACCTTCCCGTCCATCAAGATGGCTCGTGTAATGGTTTGCAACACTACGCTGCTCTCGGCCGGGATTTGCACGGTGGAGAAGCGGTCAACTTGGTTCCCGCCGATCGCGCAGCCGACGTCTACACTGGTATCGCAAACGTATTGAAACGCATCGTTGCCGAAGACATGAAGCTCATCGACAGCGATGACGAAGAAGACGTGGCGAACGCCAAGCTTGCCATTGCGTTGGCAAATCACATCGATCGCAAGTTGGTAAAACAAACGGTGATGACTTCGGTGTACGGCGTGACTTTCATCGGGGCTCGGGCACAAATTTACAGCCGTCTGAAGGAACGCGACGCGATGGAAGACAACGAACTTCTTCGTTACCGCGTGTCCAACTACGCCGCTCGTAGGACTCTCGATGCGTTGAATAACATGTTTTCCAATGCGCGAGACGTCATGGCTTGGCTCACGGACTGCGCGACGGTGGCCACCGCTTCGGGCGCGCCAGTCAAGTGGACGACACCTCTCGGATTACCCGTCGTGCAGCCGTATCACAGACAGTCTACGAAGCGGGTTCGGACGATTCTCCAATCCTTTTCACTCAAAGTTGAGGACGACACGCAACCCGTGATGAAGGTGAAGCAGCGAAGCGCGTTCCCGCCAAATTACATCCATAGCATTGATAGCTCGCACATGATGAAGACGGCTGTCGCGTGCGTCGATGCCGGCTTGACGTTCGCGGGCGTGCACGACTCATTCTGGACGCATGCGTGCGACGTCGATACGATGAATACAATTCTCAGAGAAAAGTTTATCGAGGTGCATAGCGAACCGCTCCTCGAGAACCTTTACCACGAGATGCGGGAGACTTATCCAGACGTCGCTGATGAGTTCCCCAAGCCACCTCCACCGGGTGATCTAGACCTCAACGTGATCAAGGACTCGGTATATTTCTTTAGTTGATAGTCAAATGAAATGTAGTGTCTACTTCTACTAGAGTATAGCTACGAGCGATTAAACAACCTCCTCGAGAAGGCGTCGATGAACTCCATTCAAGTGTGCAGCGCCAACTATCGCAACGATCGATTCGCCCTCTTTCGCCTGATCACACGCCGCCGATACGCTCGCCGCCAAAATATCATTTCTGTCGCGCAACAGTGCCACGAGAAATATCCTCGACAGCAACGTGAGCTGAAGGAAATCTAAAACGAGGAATAAATCTGTCACTAGCGACTCGGCTTCCGACTGTGCTGTCAAATCTGGAATGGACTCCACCGCTCCCGGAAGCGCCGCGATGGTGAGCCAAAACGTCGTCAGCGGCACCATGAGCTTCGGTGACTTTAATAACCACGCTAAGGGATAACGAAACAAGCTCACCGGTACGTTTAAGAGTAAATTCGTGTCGAAAACCTCCGCCGGACTCTCCACTCCGCCCTTCGCAGCTTTGACTTCGCGTTTCACGGCCTTGCTGATGTCGTCGGTGTACCTCGCCCACCCGCCGTCCCAAGGCGTTCCCAAATCAAGCAACGTCTGCTTCGCCAGCGCTTTCATGCTCGTGCCCAAGTCTGCGATGGGCTGATCCCCGAGAATGATTGCGCTCGTCCCCGCCTCCTCTGCAGCTGCTTGGAACTCGTTATCGAGTAGTTTCCGCATGAACGATCCCGGCGGTTGGAACGACTGCGTCTTCTCCCATCGTTTCTCACACGTCTCTAACACGACACCTCCGAGAGCTTGCGACTCGCGAAGATTGCGCACAGTGTCGCGCGCGATGGCGATGGAGTGCGGATTGTAGTGCATCGTTCCAACGAGGATGCAGTTGGTGTTCTTGTGACGCACGGTGATGACTTGTTTGTTCGGCGTCGGTTTGATTGGGTCGCATGACGACGACGACGACGACGTGGACGTCGTCGACATGGCTCTACATCCGATGGAGGCGCGCATGGTGACGCGCGGTCGCGACGCGTTGAAGTGTGAAGTTTTGGTTTGCTTTGCTACTGTTACAACGCTCCCCCTCTCTATTGGTCCTTCTACTGGTACATTTTAATAACCAACGTGAGGCGACGACACCCACAGATTAGTCGTTCTTCTTCGCATCCACGTCGTCGATGTCATCGTATTCATCCTCGTCGTCGACGATTTGAGACACCAGCCGGGTTTCGTGCGCCCGACTTCGCATCGGCGAGACAAAGGCGGGGCGGGGTGTCACCCCAGCGAATTCTTCGGCGCGCAGCCGCAAACTCTTTCTATGGACAAAAATTCTGTCCGCAACGTACACTATCAATTTCACCAAGCCTTGCGAGGAGCGAGCCAAGAGTAGTATCGCACCTTTCCACACGTTGACGAATCCATTCGCGCTTCCAAACGCCGTGGAAAATGTCCTGGCCAATGAGTTGCCGCTCAAGAGCGCGAATCCCATTCGTAACATGGGAATCACAACGCCTCGCACTATCGACATCGCAAGTCGAAATAGACCAGACGAAAACGCACGAATGACGGAATAAAATGGGGCTAAGATGATGCTTTGCGTATAAATCGACGACGCAACCTTCACGCTCGGCTCGCTGTCAACGACGCGCGCCAAATGTGGCATCCATTTGGCGAGCGGAGTTCCCGGTAAGTTTTCTTGCAGTTCGTGCAAACCAGCGACGACGCTCATGAGCGTCAGCCCCAAAAACGCCATCTTAAGCCCTTTTCTAAACAGCGGGCGTTGCGGCAAACAAAGCCCGTATTGCGGTCCGAGTATCGCCCAGAGTGGTAATCCCGTTTCGAAGAGCGTCAGCAACCGTTTATGAGGTTCAATGACCGCTTGTAATGCCGGCTGCAGCTCAATGTCGTCGAACGTGGTGACAAACGTCCTGTATCCGCGCAACACGTTCACTCGAATCGGCTCAACGACGGCGCTCGACGTCATCGGCGTATCCGACTCGTCTTCGCTATTTTCGCTACTCGAATTGCCCAATGCAAAATGCGCATCGTCTCCAGCTCCATCTCTCACCCGCTTCGATCCCAAAACCTGCCTTTTCGCCTCGCGTTCTTCCGAAAAGTCCACACCGTCCCATCTCTTTGGATATTCGAAATCCAGAGCGCCCGTTCTTCGCCGCAGCGCGGCGCCGTGAAATCGCAAGGCGTCGGACAGACTCCCAAACGTCCTCGTCGCCGACGTCCTAGTCTCCAGCGTCAACCTCGAATTCAACAGCAAATGATTGACGTGATCCAGCCCAACGATATCGCTAAACATGATTTCAATCGTCATCACCGATTCAAGTCCCAACGCGCCGCCGCCGCCTACGTCTCGCAGCGCGCCGCTTCGCCGTCGTCTTCTCCTTTCGGCCAACTCGAGCTCCCAATCCAACTTACCGCCCTTGAATTCGAACGGCGACTCGACGACGCGCGATCGGCGTCCGAAACTAACACCCTCTCTACCACCACTGCCGTCCGGGCGCTCCCGCGTGAGCGCTCGACGGAATCCTCGGAAAACGAGAAAGACAAAGGCATCGTCCAAGATGAGCAGTTGCACTTTACGAGCCTCCTTCGCGGCTGAGTGCGCGTCGCAGGTGAGCGCCGTGACGTCGAATCGCGCGTCGCGGTGTGTGATGGACGCCAGCGGCGTCGGTGCAAACGGTGACGGCGCGGCGCGCATGATGGACGCGCGCGGTCGTGTGAAGCACGGTTGTGACAGTTGAGAACGCATTTGAAAAAGCTACATGCTATTACAACGCGTGACATCACGACGCGGGCGATGTGTTCACACGGATACGGATGCGATGGCACTGGCGGCGGCATCCATCACGCGCTCGAGCTCGCGTTGGGTTAGACTTATGCCGAGCTCGTCGCGGATTTGAGCGTTGAGACTCTTGGCCGAAGCGGTTTCGCCGGGCGGTACGCGAGATATATAGTCTATGGCGATGCGCTTCACGGCTGAGTCTGCGTCAGCCATGCGAGCGAACGCGAGCGCACGACGCGCGAGCATGAATAGTGGTGTCGCATCGCGACTCGCAATCGGTCCAGCGGAGAATACGCTCGTTATAGCACGTCTTTCCTTTTCGTGCCGAATCGCGTCTGATTCTGACGAGGCGTGCTCCTCGTTTCCGAAAATCTCCACAGCCCTTCTCGCCGCGACGACGTCGTCGATAAGTTTCGAGCGTTCGCCTACGCTCATTCTGTGCGACTCAAAGCCACGAATCGTCGTCTCACGTTCTCGCGTCGCTCGAAATAATTCCCAAGCGATGACGCCCGCCGCCATGCCTAAATTTAACGACACCGGCGTCAACGACGCCACATCCCCTTTCCCTGCACCGCTCCCACCGGTGTACTTTAAGACTTTCCCACTCTTCGTTCGCTCCTCAGCGTGCGCCGCGGTGGGTATACAGATCCCAAACGTCGCCAATTCTAGCTCTTGATTTGTCAGGCCCGTGGCTTCGTTGCCGAACAACACGCCAACCGTGCCTCCTTCTTCGAGCTCGCGAGCAATCATCTCCATCCCTTCCGTGAGCGAATACAGCGGTAAATTCTCTCTCGCGCGAGCCGTCGTCGCGACGACGAGCGTTCGATCGCTCAGAGCTTCACCGACGCTGTGCTTTTTGCAGCCGTCGAGCATCCAACCAGCGTGCACCGCAAACTTGTAAGCCTCTTCACTCAGACGCCGCGCGTCGTCTTCGAGGTCCGAAACCACCGCCGGACCGGGATTCACCACTCTCAGGTCCCGCACGCCAAAGTTCTGCATCGCGCGCGCGGCTGAGCCGACGTTGATGGGGCCCTCAGGACGACACAAGACGAAGGCGACGCCATCGGTCAACGGTGGCGGCGGCGTTGACGTCGACGTCGGCGTCTTCTCCGCCGCCCTGAGCGCGTGCGCGCGCGGTCTAGGACGCGCGACGCGTCCGACGAACGGCGCCCTCGTCGTCGACGTCGAGGAGACGGGTGTCATGCGCGTCTCGTTGTGTCGCGCCTCGACGCGGTGCGTTCGTGAAAGTACAAATATATTCAAGTTACATGTATAAATCAGCGGTGTCAGTGACGATGCGATCGTCGAAACCGTCACTCACGCCGCTCGCGTCGTGCGCGCGCGTCGCTCCGAACGCTCGGAGACGCGCTCGGCGATGAAATCAAACGCTTCGCGAACGCCCGCGCCGGTTCGCGCGCTCGTCTCCACGCGTCCGCTCAAATTCGCCGACGTCACGAGCGCCTCCGCCTCTTCTTCGCTCACCGCTCGCGCCGACGATCTCGTCGTCTTCGTCTCCGTCGCCCGTTTCTTCCCAGAACGCGTTCCTCCACCCGTCGACGTCCCGGCTTCCGATCCCTCGTCTCCTTCTTCCTCTGTCGCCCCCGCGTCTTCCTCTGTCGCGTCCTCCTCGTACAAATCCGTCTTATTCTCGCACAACACCACCGCGCACTCCGGGTCCCCGTGTCTCTCCAACTCCCCGACCCAATACTTCGCTCTCTCAAAGCTCTCCGCGTCCGTCCCGTCGTACACCACCAGCGCCGCCGTCGCCCCTCGGTAATACAACGGCGCCAACGACGCGTACCGCTCCTGTCCCGCCGTGTCCCAAATTTCAAATTTGACCCTCCTTCCGCCCTCCGTCCGCGTCGCCCGCGACGCGAACGCCGCCCCGACCGTCGCCTTGGTATCGGGAGAAAACGTATCCCGAACGTACCGCGCGCTCAGCGCGGTTTTCCCCGCGTTCGACGCGCCGAGAAGGACTAATTTCACGCGCAACGGCGTCGTCAAATCATCCTCGTCGCGTCTTCTCGTCGCATCGTCGTCGTCGTCGTCGTTCGTTTCCGTCCCTCGTCGTCGGTCTCGCCGTCGCCCGTTCCGTCGTCGGTCGAGTCGGAGCGTTCCGTCCTCGCCGTTCGCCGGCGTCGACGCCGCGCATCCCATCGCGGGTCGTCGTCGTCCGTCGAGGAGTGCCGTCTCGCGCGTCACACTCGAACGCGTCGCGCCGATCACCGATGCGCGCGCACGCGGAAGCGACGAAACCCCCCACCACGGGCGGTGGGACCCCGTACGACGTCGCGGTCGAGCGCGCGGTCGACGCGACGCTCCGCCGGGCGACGTACGGGGCGCTCGCGGGAGGGGTCGCGGCGCTCGCGCTGTTGCGAGGACCTCGAGCGCGCGCGGCGTGCTTAGCCTTTGGCGTCGGGTGCGGCGTCGGAAGCGCGTACGAGGAGTCGCAGCGGGCGTTCGCGGACGTGCGGTGAGACGAGACGACGGGCGATGGGCGACGGACGACGGACGGACGGACGGACGGACGGAAGGACGCGTGATGAAGTATACTTTGGGATGCGTGGAGGTCGTGCTGACGCCGAAGAGACGCGCGGGCGTCGGTCGCGTCCCGATTTATTTGGGTACGGCGGCGACGACGGATGCGAAGAGACGCGCGGGATTTTAAATTGATTGTAAACGAGACGAGAACGCGAACGACGGGACGACGAGCCGAGGGCGAGTCGCCGGGTTTCAGAAGAAGGCTAAAAACGCGACGCGCGCGCATCATCTTAATCTTACTTCATACCTCGACGACGACGACGACGACGACGACGCGGGAGGTTTCTTTCTCACCTCTGACGATCACGCACGCGCCGGGAGAGGATAGTCGGTGAGCGAGACGATGTTCGGTTCGAGCGGCGAGGACGTCGTCGTTCCGAGAGCGTTCAAGTTGCTCAAGGAACTGGAAAAGGGTGAAAAAGGCGGAGCGGGGTTACCGCCGTATCTCTCGTACGGACTCGCGGATGCCGGTGCGTGCGGCGACGCGCGACGCGAAGCGACGACGCGAGGGCGTGGACGTCGTCGTCGGTGGCGATGCCTGTCGGGGTAGCGCGCGGTTGAACCGATTCGACGTTTCGTGGATTGATTAGATTCTCGGATCTCTACGGAAATCATCCACGCAAAGACGCGACGACTGACGACTGAGCGCGCGATTTCTTTTCCTAACGATGACGCAGACGACGACGATGAATTCATCAACTGGACGGGGACGATCCTCGGTCCGGCTGGGACGACGTTCGACATGCGCGTGCTCGAGTTGTCAATCGTGTGCGGCGAATCGTACCCGGAAAAACCGCCAGAGCTTCGGTTTCGCACTCGGGTCAACGCGCCGTTTGTCAAGAGCGACGGTCGGGTTGATCTCAAGGCGCTCGGCGTCGCGCAGGCGTGGAGGAGAAGCAATTCAATTGAGGATGTGATGAACGCGGTGTACCACGCGTTGATGCGGCCAGACGTGCGACGCGTCGCGCAACCGGCGGAAGGCAGTAGGTACTAAACCGAAGACTTAGAATGTAGACGACGAGAGAGAGATGTAAATGATGTATCGGCGAGACGCTTGCGCGAGGGGGAGGGGGTGGGTCTTCCTCCCTAGGCATACCAATGGTCCAAATCTAAAATTGTTTCAACAGCCTACGTTGCGCGTTCCGTCTAGCTCATATCCGCGGCGAGCGCGATGGCGTTAAAGTTTATCGAACCCGACGCCGCATCCATGTACTTTTTAATCACCGGCACCGCGTCTCGAAGCAACCCAGCCCCGGTCGTCGCTCCGTGATACACCGGTCCAGATTTCCTTCCATCCAACTCCCAAACGCCTCCGTCAACCTCTACGAGCGCGACAAAGTGCAAATCCACCTCTTCATCCCCCGTTGGCACCACAGATTGCCCTTCAACGCTCGCCCCGACGTGCGCCGTCTCCAACGCGTCATCTTCTTCGATCACTTTCGCCCTCGCGTCCGCATCCAACCCTTCACACCTCGCCCGCAGGGACTCAAAGTACCCGTCGCGCGTCGTCGCGTCGCGCGCGTTGAGCGCCGCGTGAATCACCCCCATCGTCCCGCACGCGTTCGATACCGTCTGTTTCGCGAACCACACGTTTTCAGCGCTCGGCGTCGACGCGTCTTCGACCCCTCGAACGGATTCCGTCGCGTCCGTGATCGGGAAGAGGAGTAAAACCGCGACGCACGGCTCGGGAACGAACCCGAGCAAATCTGGCTCGAAACCGTACACGTCGTGAAAAGCGTACGCGGCGGAGAGACCGAGGGCGCGGGCGAAGGCGTTCATCACCTCTGGGTTCGCCTCGAGCGGGAGCCATTTCTTTGGCATGACGGCGAGTGGTGTTTCGGTTCGCTCGCGTTCTCGCTCGGGAGTGCGCGCGAGTGAGCAAGTGAAGTTTTCCAGTCGCGTCGGTTATCCTACAGTTGATGTTGTTATTAACAAGCCTTCAAAATACTTGGACGGATTGTTTGAGATTGAGATTGACTGGAAAATAATGCTAGTTGAAAATGTTTTCCGTTGTACCCACGCGCTTGATCGTCGTCGTCGTCGGTGGTGCTGGGGATTTTCTTGGCTCGACTACGCCGCCGTAACCGTCGTCGTCGTGCGCTCAGAGGAACCCGCCGACGCCTTTTTGTCATAGGCGTCGTCGTCGTGTAGAGCCTCGCACGAATCGTTCATCTTTGACTTGGCGAAAACACCGTCGTCACCTTGTTGTTCAGGGGTGGACGGGGCAGTTCTCCCGGCGGTCTCAGCGTCGTCGATGCTCGCGCAAATTGGGCTGAGACCCATCGGGTCGTTGATCATCATGCTACCGATGCTTTCGAGGTTGCCGCCGAGCAAGTCTTGGCTCGGTTGACGCAGGAGCGCAGCCTCGGCGGGGGTGAGCGAAACGGTCGTTCGCTCCCAGCTGTGGTTTGACATGAACGCAAAGTCCGGCGTTCCCGCCGGCTGAGGCGCGTCCGTCTCCTTCTCCGTCTTGACCCAGTCGATGAGAGACTCGATGGAGGAGAGCTCGTCGAGCACGACGGTTCGCTCATCCGCGGAAATCAAAGGATCGCCGTCATCCTCCAGTTCTTCGCTCTTCACTCGCGATAGGTGATCGTTGAAGATGATGCGAGATTCTGTCGCCAGAGGCAAGACTTTCGACTTCATATCCTCGAGACTCTTTTTGAGGTCATTCATGGTTTTCTGCGCCTTTGGAGCGCCGTACACGGGTAGTTGCGCGGCGGCGGCCAAAGTTTGTTTCGTCTTTTTCGCCGACGGCACGCCGCCTTCTTCCTCTCTCGGGGATCTCTTGTGACCGTGCTTCTTTGGCGCTTCAAAGTGCCAGATGCGCGGCGACTCGGAGTTGTTCGCCTTGACGCCGCCACCATCCTTCTTGTACTTGCGCTTGGCAGACTTGGAGCGTCGTTCTTCGTACTTTTCGGTGGCTCGAGCGATGGCGCTCGCGTACGCCTGAGTCTTCTTCGCGTCGCGTAACACCATAAAAAAGTGATGGAACGGAAGCAAATCGTGGCGATGTACGCGTGCGTTGCTATTGTCGAAGAAGTTGACCTCTTGCACGTCCGATCCCGCCTCTTTGCTGTGCACCGAGCCCGGCCACCATCCGTGGCCTCGCACGCGACCCCACACGAGAGCGCCGACTGGAGGCCAGCTCGGCGGAAGAGTCTTCAGTATTTCAGCCGTCTTTCCGGGTTGGGGCAGCGCCATGCCGAGAGACTCATCCACCTTGGCCGTCAACGCCGGCCACTCTGCGGTCGAGGCTCCGGCATCAGCTTGGGCTGGCTCCTCGGGAGCGACGACGCGCGCCTGTTGGTCCGCCGCCAGCGTCAGAGCAATCTCCTCCTTATCGCCGTCATCGTAATCAATCGAGTACAAATCCGTTCGAGGATTGTACGCCGAGATGACACCGGCGAAGAACTGCTGCTCGTACGTCCAGTAGACGCGAACGCGTCGACCGACAGATGCCTTTCCAGCCGGCGCCTCGGTCCTTCCGCTCGTGGAAGCCGCCGCTTGCTCCGCCGCCTCGAGTCTTTTTCGCTCCTTTTTGCGATCTTCATTCACCTTGCTCGCGGACGGGATGGAATCCAAGTCAAAGATGGTTTTCGGTTTCACCGCTCGGCGAGATTTACGCAATCCCTCGGGTGTGTATTCAACCGCATCGGTCGATTCGACGGCGGGCGACGCTCCGAACTGAGACGCCGTAGTCAAACCGGCGGCGTCCACCTCGGCGCGTCTCGCGCTCGATCTCTTGCCCGAAAGCACGCCTCTTGCGGTCGCCGCGTGCGATACGCTTTCCGGCTCATCAATTCCCAGACCGCTCGCGATTCGTCGGCGCAACCACTGATTGTTATTGCTCGTCGTCGGTCTATCAAACATGTCCCAAAACATCGCTTGCAGTTCCCTCTGTCCCAGCTGCGCGAGCTCTCTTCGCATCGCCTCGGGCGCTTCCCAAGCTTCACTCGAAAATCTGTGTCTGACAACCTCTCTCATTCTCGTTTCATCCGGCGTAGCCACCCGCACCGGCGCCGTCATCGTCGCGACGACGTTTCCGCTCGACGTCCCGGCGACTCCGCCCTCCTCGCGACTCGCCCCTCTCCCGCTGTCCTCGCTCGAACACCCCGCGACATCCTCACCACCGCCTCCGATCGCCGCTTCCACGCCTCCGTCCCCGCGTATCCGGTGTTCCGCGACGAGATCCGGCGTTCCGTGTCGTCCCAACTCGTGCCCGTCCGCCCGAGATCCGGACGCTCCGCCCTTCGCCTCGCGCGCGGAATTCTTGGACGATTCCCTCCCGTACGTCACCGTCGCCGCCCCGACGTCGTCGTCACCGATCGCGCACGCCGGCGACATCCCTCGACGTTCCCGCGCCTCGCCTCGAAGCGCGATGGGCGTCGTCGCGCGGTGGGCGTCGGGTCACGACGCACGCGCTAGTACTAAATGCCCCTGCAACGCAGATCGATCGACGGCACCGCGCGGGTGTCAATTATTTTTAATTGTCCCCGACCGCGCGCGTCGTCGTCGTCGTCGTCGTCGTCGTCGTCGTCCGCTCGTCGTCCCGAAGACCGCGAAGACCGCGAAGACCGCGTCGATCGATCCTCCCGGACGCGTCGCTCGGTGCCGCCTCGTCGACCGCGCGCGCCGAGCGCGAGGGCGGGCGAGAGCCGACGGAGTTTTTCCCGCGCAAAGGTTGGAAACGCGTGGGGCGCCGATGGGTGAAGGGGGTACACGACGAGTCGTGACTCGTGTTACTTTTGCGTACACACGCACCCAGGGTTTAGGTGCGTGACGTCACACGCGCGCGTGTCTTTTTTTTTACCGACTGTAAAAAATAAACCCTGGTTTTGTGTATACCGTAATAAAAAGACGCGTTAGAGTATATGCGTTACGAACCCGAACCCGAACCCGAACCCTCATC
>Ga0255770_10000274_pt1 | contig 47907 bp, 37 predicted proteins | sample 071ome_22_FD_179968 | JGI IMG/M metagenome (GOLD analysis project Ga0255770, IMG submission 179968) | Coastal salt marsh microbial communities from the Groves Creek Marsh, Skidaway Island, Georgia - 071404AT metaG (version 2) | ecosystem: Environmental > Aquatic > Marine > Intertidal zone >...
CCCAGAGAGCACGGTTTTACGGCGGACTAATCTATAATATGGTTCATATGTCCTATTTTTACTGAAAACGTTTTTACCAAGCAGAAATACGTACTTATAATATGACTCAAATGTCCGAATTCTAATACATAAGTACTACTTCATACATACGAAGAACACCCAACGGGCAGCGGGAACGATCGATCGATCGATCGCGCGACGTCCCCCGTCGTCGTCGTCACTCGACGAGCGATAGATTCGATCGTCACCGCCGCCCGTTGGGTTCGGTCGGGCGACGGGCGACGAGAACGAACCGTTTTACATCCTGGGCGCGCGAGGGGGTTCGCGCGAGGGGGTTCACGCGCTCGTGGTCGTTCGCCCGAATTGACTGACTGACTGATTTGATTCTTCGATTGGTTGGAGCGTCGAAGAATTCTTTTCCGTCCGTATCGTTGAGTGATATCGAGATCTCGAACGACCACGGGACGATGTCGGCGTCACCGGCGCGCGCGCTGCGGCGAACGGCGTCGGAGGCGCTGGACGCGACGGTCACGGCGCGGTTGGCGTGGAGCGGTTGGACGCACTTGGTGAAGCGAAGAAGGCAAACGAACGAACACGCCGAGGCGATGTGGAGAGACCGATCGCGGCGAACGACGGGGCGAGTGTTGATGGGGTGGTATCGAGCGGTGAAGTTTGCGGGGAAACGAAGGCGGATGCAGTTGGATCGAGCGGAGGCCAAGTTGAAGGCGATGCGAGCGAGTTGGACGTTGTTGGCGTGGAAGGAGGCGACGCGGGAAACGAGAATGAAGAGGCGAAACGTGATTCAGAATTACTTGGTGTGGAGGGCGAAACGGTTTTTGCGGGCGTGGAGAGAGGTGACGGAGGAGAGCTTGAAGGAAAACCCGGAACGACGAAGGGTCGGGGGTAAGACGGTTGAGGAGGAGAAGGCGGGGGGCTCGCGCGGGGAGTCACCCGCGGCTACGGCGGCTTCGTCGCCGAGAAGCGTCACGCGCGAGCGCAAATTTAAGAGAGTCACCGTGGCGGACATGCAACAACGTTTGTGGACCAAGGCGGATCCGTCGAAACCGATGCCGAGCGGGAAAAGTGCCGTCAAGGATGTGGAGGAAGAGTTGGCTGATACGACGACGGCGACGACGACGACAACGACGACGACGACGGCACCCGACGAAGCGTCGGAATCGGCAAAGAAATTCTCTCGAAACAACCAACGCGTCGTCGTTCAGCGTCGTAAAAAGGTTTTGGCGGCGTCCACTGCGACGAATGAACAACAGCCAGAGTCTCCAGCGGCGCACGTCAAGATGAGCGCGCCGAGCAAGGAGACACTCGCAATCGACAACGAACCCGCGATGCCAGTGGCGCCTCCGGCGCAGCAGCAACAAGGAGAACAACAATCGTCAAGTTTAGACGCGGTGATGTCTTCGTCGTCGTCTTCGATGTCAGCCTCCATCAGCGTTATTATAGTCGTCGTCTTGGCGCTCGCGTTGTTTGGCGCCGTGGCGCTTCTCAGCACCCTTACCGGCGTCTCCATCGTTTCCGGAGGCCACTCGAGCGCGACAGAGATGGTTCGCCAGCACCTTTCTGAGGCTCAGAGAAACGTTACCATTTTAGCGCGCGCGTCTGCCATGCAGCGGAGAGAACTCGAGGCTTGTCGCACGTTTGGAGGAGGCGTTCCGGATGCGAGCCAAAACGCCGCCATCGCGTCCGCTGAGGCAAAGGTGTCCGACTCTGTCGTGCACGTGGCGGACCTCGAGATGAAGCTCTCACAAGCCAAGGCTGAGACTGCGCAGGCGATCAGCGCTAAAAACTTGGCGGAGGATCGATTGAAGCGATTGGGATCTGGCGCTTTGGATGCGGTCAAGTTGCAAGAGTCTCTGCAAAAAATGACGACGCGAGCGACGTATTGCGAAACTACTTCTGCGCAGGCGCTCAAGTTGAAGACAGCGCGCGACGCCGCCTTGTCTCGAGCCGAAAAGGCTGAGGAAGCGTCGTCGAGATTGCGATCGCAGCTCGCGCATGCGAAGACCAACCTAGATGGGGCGCAAAAAGCCCTCGTGCAGACGACAGAGGTGGCTAACACGTGCAGGTACCAAATCGGCAAATCAGCATACGTGCCTTCGTACCAACCAGAGGCGTCATCATTCTGGCGAATGGTGTTGGATCTCTTCCCATCCCTTCGTACCATCTTTTCGGTGTACGCTTTTGTATTCTACGCCGTTTGTGGGTACGCGTACTACGCGCGAGTCATACTTGAGCAAGTCGTTGCTGAGCGGGATCGACTCGTCACCGAAGTCGCCAAGATGCGCATGGGAGGAGGTCCGACGCGGTTTACGCGAAGCACGGAGATTCACCACTCGACTCCCGTGCCGATAGGCCTCGACGATAGCGATGCGAGCGATGGAGAGACCGCGACGAACCACGCTCCTACGACGAGCGCCGGCGTGAGCCTGGAGAGCGCAAACTCGTTTGATCGTAAGCGCTCGAGAAGTCTCAGCGATATCAACATGGAGGACCAAGCGGGCACGGCGCTGAAAAAGACCGCCACTGAAGACGGAGAAGAAGATGATGAACAAGAAGAAGACGTTGAAGAAGCGGACGAAGGCGCCGCGGAAGTGAACGATGAAGAATCCGAACCAAAGGCGGGACCTTCGTCAGTTTCGTTCTCTGATCAAGCGGAACCATCCACGGAGAGGTCGGTGCGACTGATTGAGCGTTGGGTGGAAAAGTCGCAGGATCAAGAGATCAAGGATGAGCTTTTGCGCATTCGCAGGCTCGTGGAGCTCGAGGATGAACGCGAAGTAGCGCAGGAACAAGCGGACATGGAGCGACTCAAAGTCATGACGGATGGCAAGTCGACAACGCCAAAGGCGAGTAAATAAAAGAAAGGTGCCGCCTTCTTGTAAAACAATTTAATACTTATCGCAACACAGTATCACAACATCACTAAGACGTCGCGCGCAGCGCCAAACTGGCGTCAAACAACGCGGGTAGCTTCAAGGTCTTATCCTCTATGTGTCTAAGTTTGGATTCGAGCTCAAAGAAACCGTTCACGCGCGCCAACTCACTCGGAGCTTGGTTTCTATCATCCGGCAAGAGATACGCGTCCAAACACGCGGTGTCAATCTTTTCTAATAAATAATCAATCACAGATTCGTGGCCGTAGATGGCGCACTTGTGCAACGCCGAGTGACCGTTCACGTTGATCACCGAGTGACTAACGTGTTGTTCCTCGACCAACCACTTGACCATGCTCAGAGCTTCGTCTTGGTCAGTCTCCGTCGTGCAGGCCCAGAGCACGGCGTTGCATCCCCAGCGGTTCGTTGTCCCGCAGTCAAAGTCTGGATTCTTCGCGAACCACTCAGCGACGTGACGATGGTTTTTCCAGATGGCCAAATGAAAAGGGTAGTCTCCATCGTACGAAGGCACGCGCGGATCCGCGCCTCGCTCGACGAGCCATTTGCACGTGTCTAGCTCGCCGTTTCGAGCGGCCCAGTGCAACGGAACTCGGCCATCTTTGCGAGCGGTGTGATTTGGGTGCATGCCGCACTCGTCGACGAGAAAAGCGCAGGCTTCGACGAAACCGCCACCCGCGGCCCACATGAGAGCGTTGCTACCAAAGGCATCCTTTTCATTCAACGCGTCCCAGCCCTCGGCGATTGCGCGACGCATCCCCTCAACGTCTCCTCGCGAAGCGGCGGACATTCCAGGGGATAGCTCTTTGCGATTGTTCGAATTTCTCCAAGCCTTGGGCTTGCCCGCACCGGAACCACGCCAAGAGCTCGACTCAAATTCAGTCTCGTTGTCCATCGCCGCGCGCGCGGCAGCGGCGCAGTCTGGACCTTCACCTCCGACCGTCCAGTGTTGCCTCAGGCCACCGCCGTGCACGGCGTAGTACTTGAGACACCCATCGCATTGTCTCAATCCAAGAGACGTGAGCACGTCGTCGTGTCGCTTCGTTGTGAGGAGAATTTTCCCATCCGCCGTCGGTTTGGCGCGAACAAAGTAATCGTCTTCGTCGTTGCTCAGCGTCTCTCCCTCTTCGCTGAGTCTCAGACGCTGCTGCTCCTCAATCACATCAGCAATTTGACGCGCAAGTTTTGCCTCTTGACCCGCGAGCGATTCACCCACGAAGCCGCGACTAGCTAGGATCCTAATCGGCGCGCAGCTCATAAAGTTGTTTGAAGGTCGACGACCAGACACATTTGCCCTTAGATTACCCGCCATAAAGTGCTCCGTCTGAGCGAGCGGCGACCACTTCGACTGGTCCAACGCGATCGACACAGCCTTGGCCATGTGTTCGCTCAAGATACCATACTGAGCGGACGATGCAAACGTGGTATCGCTGACCTCGGATCCAGAGCCAGCGTCTGATTTCGTTTCGCACTCCAAGAGTTGCTTCTTCGCGGCGTACGGCTTGACAATCTCTGACGCACCGAGCTCTGAAATTGTTGCTCGCACTGCATCCTCTAAATCTGCACCCATCGGTGCCGTGATGCCGCGCGCGTTGAGTTCTTCGAGCACGAGCTTGATTTTCGTCGGTTCGATGCCTGCAAACTCGGGTATGCGTTCCGTCAAAATGGCCGGACTATGAAAATGTTCGCACGCCTCGCGACTGGCGCGCACTTTGACAAACGCCCGAGTCACCATCTCGCGATAGAAGCACGCCAGAGCAGTGTGAGGAGGGGCTTTTTTCAACCACTTGGCTAACGACCAGGCGTCGAAAAGCGCTGTGTTTGCGCCTTGGCCCTTAAAAGGCGACATTGGATGCGCGGCGTCGCCGATGCAAATAACTCTCGAAGACGACGCGCGAGGAGTCATGTGCGGCTTTTCTTTCGCTTGCGCTCGCGATACCGGCGGCTCTTCTCTGTCGTAAAGCGGTCCGGCCCACGCATCTTCCCAATCCGTGTGATCGAACATGTCACTGACCGGCTCGTGCCATCCCTGCGTGTGCTCCAACACAAAGCTCTTCACCTCGCTTCTCGGCGCCTTGCTCAACGCCCGCGCCGTCTCTTCATCCACGCGCACGCTCAACTGCCACATACTCCTCGGCGGCGTCCCTCTCTCCTCGTTCGCCGCCTCAAAAGGCATGGTAAACATTCTCGAACGTCCATCCACCGTGTAAAACCCTTGACGTCGAAGAAGCGCGTGGTTCAAATCCGTAAATCCCGTGCACAGCGCCACGCCGAGATACCTCAATTCGCCGCCCGATTTAAGATCCCCACCAGCGTTCGGTGCCCGACGCACCGCCGATCTCACACCATCCGCCGCGACGAGTATCGTTCCTCTCACCGTCTCCCCGCTCTCGAGCGTCAAAGTCACCCCAGATTCGTCCTCAATGTAATCCTTCATTCGCTCGCCCCAACGCAACCAATCCTTTGGAATTTTCTTCAACAAAATTTCTCTCACAACGTTTCTCGGCACTCGCAGATTCGTCGGTTTATCGTCCCCACCCTCGGAAGACGTCGTCGTCTCATTTTTTCCATCCAGAAACGCCCCTCCGTAGTACCCCAAAACCCGTCCACTCGCGCTAAACGTCCAATGCGCCGTCGATTTCGTACTCGACGCTCGCAACGCTTCCCAAGCGCCCAACCCTCTCAACGCCCCATTCGTCTCGCTGAGCGTCACCCCGTACCCTTGTCGACGCGCCGACGCCGAGGCATCGCGCTCAAAGACCAAACACCGCGGTCCGCGCTTCTCGGCGTCGTCTCCATCGTCGGTTTCGTCGCACCACCCGGTGTGAATCTGCGCAGCGAGCGCGAGACCAGCGATACCGCCGCCGACGATGAGCACGACGTCATCGGGTCCGAGCGCTGTTTTACACCCCGGTGGCTTCGTGCGTTTGGTCGACGACGACGGAAACGACGACGAGGACGACGACGTACCGGACGCCGGCGGGACGTCGGGGTGCATGCCGACGTCGTCCGCCGAACGACGAGGTGTGAGGCGTCGCGTACTCGAAGGAGAGTGTGTGGAGCGGAGTGGGAAAAAATGCGCAATAGTTACAACAGAAATAGAAAAATACATCATCGCGTCCTCACCCGATGTCACCGGAACCCCGTGAAGACCAACATTGACCCAGTCCACTCGCTGCTCTCCAGAGGCATCTTCTTAAATCCCGGCAGTGCGTCTTCAGAGGGAACGCGCGGGCGCTTGTACGCGATGTCGCGCTCGAGCGTCACGCGAATCCCGAATCTCGGTTCCCACTCCGCGTTCGTCCGCTCAATCACCCGCTCGAGCGCGGATAAAAACTTTTCCTCCCTCGCGCTCGACTTGCACAGCGACACGCACGAGTACACGCAACAAAACGGGGCGAGCACGACTGAAAAGATGCCCGCCACCGCGCACAATCCAGAGACGTAGTCGACGCTCGACGCCAACGTCTCCTTGACGTCGGTTATAAACACATCGAACGTCGGCTGATCCATCCCGCGTTCGCGCAACAACATCGACACATTGACGTGGCTTCGCATCGCCGTGCGCGATTCCCGTTCCGGGGCGAACATCGACATCGAATCCGCATTCCAGCAGCACCCTCGCAACGCGCGCGAGTGCGAAGACAAGGCGTGCGTTTCAAAGGGTAACCGCACCGCGACCGCGACCGCGTCCACGGTTTCCGGCGGCGGGTACGACGGCGGCGGGGTGTTCCCGCCGTGTCCGCCCGCGTCCGACATTCCCCGTTCCCGCGACGCGCGTCAGCCAGTGCGGTCGCAACCATCTTGTCGCGAATTTGTGTTTCGTGAAACCGGCAGAGTGACCGTTCATGACTCGTAGAAATAGGTGAGGGTCGTACCGAATGGGAACCAACTCGTTCCAGTTTTGCCGTCTTCACTCGTCTTTGCTCGCGTTTTCTTTCGTAAGCGACGACGACGACGAGGGCAGAGCGACGAATCGAGCGCGGGGGAGACGAAGAGAGAGACCGACGGGTCATCGGTTTCGCGGAGGATCACGAACGAGAACCGCGCGCACACCGCGCGCGCACACACTTTTGGGGTGACTTTTTGCAAGGCGAAAGCGAAAAGAAAAGCAAAGTGACGGTGACGGTGAAACGGCGACGGTTGCGGTGAAGGGACGGACGGACGGACGGGATGAGGACCGAGAGCTCAAACGAGGCAGCAGTCGGAGCGTATACGCCGCTTCCGGACGACGTGCCCATTTCGGAACGCGTGCCCATGGAGGTACGGTTGCGGTGCGCGGTCCATCACTCGGGGTGGGTCAAGCGAGAGTTTTACCCGTCTTCGCAGTTGTACCGTGGCTTGTCGTCTTGGTTCAACAAGGATGAAAATTTGGTGATATATGAGCAAATTCCATTAGTCGCGGGTAACTTGTACGACGCGATCAGTGCGAACGATTACAGCGCGGTGGGGGCGATGATGTACCAATACACGGATATTGCGTATTGGCTCTTTGTGAAGAAGGCGTCGGCTGACTCGGGTAACTCGCCGTTTCACGGTACGTCTCTCGATGGATTGATTCGTTTCTTTTCGCTGATTGACTCTTGTTTTTGCTTTTTGTCTCTCTCGATTGATTGAATTGAGGCGTTTATTTGCGATCGATGACTGATGATGAAACGCTTTGATTTTCCTTCACGACGCGCAGTCGCGGCGGCAACCAACAACGTCAAAATGCTGCAACTTTTGGAAAAGCGCACATTAGATCTCGCGGAACAGTTAGATCTCAACCGGAAGGATGGACCAACAGATTTGAGTGACGTTATAGATCTTAATATGCTCGATCCAAAAGAGAGGGCATGGAAAAACATAAACACGCAGCGCCTGTTTGAGACGATCATTTCGGCTCGCAACCTTAGTGGAGGCTCTCCGTTACACGTGGCGTGCGCCGTCGGAGCTATAGACTCGGTCAGGTGGCTCGTTGCCAAAAATGGGGTGCACACTCTCGAGAATGACGAGGGCATGGATCCCATATCCATGGTGTGTTCATTTGTGAGAGCCAGGAAAGTCAACGACAAAAAGGGATACAGCGGTATCGAGTGCTTGAAGTTCTTACTGTCTCGTCCCGACGTTAGCGTGAACAATAGAAATGATATAGGTTGGACTCCTTTACATTTTGCCGCTCGTGAGGGCTGTTTGGAAACCATCAAGCTGCTGTTGGAAGCGGGCGCAGATCCGTGCGCCAAGTCGACGCTCTTGACTGAGAGGGATTTTGATGGAACGATTCTCGAAGTCTTGCGCGACAGCATCACGCCTTGCGACGTTGCTGATGATCCACGGATCAAGTCTCTCTTGAGAATGGCTATTTTCCAGAAAGAAAGAGGCAAACCCATCGATATCAATGCGATTGAAAATCCATCGGCGAGCGCCGACCCAGAGTCTGAGTTCAAGGTGATAGAAGCTCTGGACGCGAATGAAGAAAAGAAGAAGAAGAAACTCGAGAAAAAGAGAGAGAAAAAGAAGGCAAAGAGAGCGGAGATGCGGAGGTTGAAGGAGCAAGGCGAGCAAGATTCGCAAGATGAGCAGACCGAGGAAATCATCGCTGAAGTTAGGACGTCACAGGAGACGCTGGATGAGAAGGAAAAGCCGGTTCAAGAAGAGACTACTGCCGAAGAAGTCAAGACGTCACCGAAAAAGTCAGTCGAGAAAGACACCGCCTCTGAAATGCTCAAGTCACTGAAAAGGCCGCATGACAAGGAAAAGGTGGTTGAGAAAAAAATCATCGCCGACGTCGAGAGCGTGTTGACAAGGCCCGGTGAGAAGGATGCGCTCGATTCAAAGCCAAAGATTGACCTTGCTTCACGTGAACTTGAAGAGGTCATACCCTCGAAACTTGTCGACTTTGCTGTGGGTCGTGGTGCGTCCATCCATCGATCGACGGAGATGATGGATGAGAAGCAGGAGGAGGATGCCACCAATGCAACGGATGTGCCGCCGAGCGACCCAACGACGTCGACAGTCACGTTGAGGAACAACGATTCGGATGCCATAAATGTGAATATTCCTTCAGTCGGTGCTGAAGAAGAAGTCCTAGATGACGCTGATCCACGTTCAGAGGTAGATTCTCAGACACATGCGCTGGTGACGAGCGATGATGACGAAGAAACTCCCGAGTGGGCAGAGGCTGATGTGCCAGCCGAACCAATGCCGCACGAGTTCATGGTGGCACCTCTGGCTGGGGACACAGACGCAATGGCAGAGACGCGGACAGAGATCAAACCGTCCACTAAGGCTGCGTGGGGAACAACAATCCCTGAAGCCGTGCGTACGAGTGTAACATGTCCCGACCCGGTTCCCCGAGTGATTCCTTCTTGGGATAAACAGGTTTACCAGGTCGATATGAAACCACAGTGGGAAGAGTTGAGCTGGGCCAACCGCGCTACGGAAAGGATGGAAAACGTTCATTTGGAAGCGTTAGCCTCAGGTATCAACTGTGGTCACGTCTTAGGACTGGACTTGGACAATTTGAGTTTCGGACAGCTCGATTCTCTCGAGGAAGTCCATCGAGAACTCATCGCGCGTCTCAATGACGCCAGAATTTCCTTGGCGCGACGAACAGAGCGAGCGCGCGTTGAAGAGGAAATTCGCATCCGCCGCGAGATGGAAGAGCTTCGAGCGCATGCACAGCTCGATAGAAGAATGTAAATCGTGCCCGCAATGTCAAAATAGTGTAGCATGTAGAAGAATTGAAAATGTAAAGACGCGTCAAAAACATAAATTATCAACTACCGTATTATTGTTCTAGCTAAAACAGCAGAAGATGAAACGTCGCTACGCACTACCGATGAGGAGCAAAGGAACCTATACCGACCGCACCCACGCGCTGCCATCGAGTCGCGGTCCACTTGACTCCGCGAACGACTGGACAGCCCGCGTGAAGAGAGAGCTCGTCCAATTCGCCATTCAGATGCGCATTGTAAAAGAGCAGAGCGTCTCCTCGACGAGGCTTCACCGCGAGAACGTCGCCGTCTCCTCGACGTGCGCGCTCACACGCAGTCTTAAAATCGTCCTCTTTGCCCCCGCTTTTCGACTTGGCGCTCCGTTCTCTTCCCAAAGGCACGCCGAGAGGGAACACCGTCTCTCCTCCCTCCTCCACGTCGCTCAGATACATCAACACGGTGGCGACGCGCTGGCCCCCATCTCTCACGTTCACGTCGTCGTAGAAAAAATCATGATGCGCTTTATACTCCTCCCCCGGTCCGTACTTCATCACCTGAATCGTCTCGCCTCGATTTCTCGGCAACATTGTCCACGCCGCCACGCGCAGCTCCACGTCTCGCACCACCTCGTCCTCGTCATCTCTCGTCCTTATCCATCCCCCAGAGCTCGTTCTATCGTCGCTCACCGTTGCGTTCCCCCCATCATTATCCACTACTTCGCTTCTACCCATCGTCTCGTGCGCCAATCGTACCAAATGTTCCGTCTCTCGCCTCGTCAAAAAGTTTCTATACACGTACGCCCGCGGCGTCGCCGAGACTTGTTCCACCCACTGTCCCTCCGACACCCCATCGTCGTCACCACCGTCCCCGTGTCTCCTCGTCGCGTACTTGACGTACTCATTCGCGTTCAACCCGTGCGCGTCCTCGGCGTCCAGCACCTCGTCTCGGTGATCCCTCGGTAATCGCACGCGATCCGCCACTGCGGTCGGCATCGACGCGGACATCATCATCCACGACGTCACCAACACCACCGAGACGAGCGACGACGACGACCGGGACGTCGTCCGCATCGTCGTCCGCGTCGTCGTCGTCGTCGTCGCGCCGACCGACCGACCGACCGACCGACGCGAGGTTGGTTGATTGTCCCGTCGCCCCGCGCGCGCGAAGCGAAGAGCTTCGAGCAGCTTGGAGCTCGAGCTCGAGCTATCTATGATATACTATGTCGTGTATGAGTAAACAGTTAGTATTAATACGTCCTCTCGAACGCGAAAACGAGAGGGGAACGAGAGTAACGGTTCGGTTCGCGGTTCGACGCGAACGACGACGACACATCGCGACGCGGCGACGAACGATGGCGAGCACGGTTGGAATGATGGACCCGGCGTTCTTCGTCGGAAGAAACGAACTCATCGCCTGGGTGAACGGGTTGCTCGGGCTGAGCCTGACCAAGGTGGAACAGTGCGCGAGCGGGGCTGTGTATTGCCAAATCATGGATGCGTGTCACAACGGCGTCGTGCCGATGCATCGGGTGAACTTTGAGGCGAAAGGGGAACACGAGTACGTGAATAATTACAAAGTGCTTCAGGTGGTGTTTGAACGGTTGAAGATTGCGAAAAACGTCGAGGTGACGCGATTGGTGAAGGGACGACCGCTGGATAATTTGGAGTTTTTGCAATGGATGAAGTGTTATTACGATAAGACGACGGGAGGTGGGGCGCTCGTGGATGGTGGATACGATGCGGAGGAACGACGGGCGCACGCTCGTGGAGGGGCTGCGTTCGTTGGGGCGAAGAAGGCGTCGGTGATGACGAATGGAGGTCAGAGAGCGGGGGGAAGGGCGCGGGCGGACAAGAGCCGAACGCACGCGGATCGAGAACGAGAACGAGGCGGAGGGGGATCGACCCGGGGTCATCGAGACGCCGTCGCGGGGAACTCCGCACCCGTTGGAATGTCTTCGCGAACCGCGACGGGTGGATCCGCGGCGACTTCTGCGCAGGTGAGAGAGTTGACCGAGGCAAACACGGCGCTCAAGCTGCAAGTTGAGAGAGCTGAGCAAGAGAGAGAGTTTTACTTTGAAAAGCTTCAGGATGTCGAGTACTTGTGTCAGAGACCGGAGTTTGCAAACAATCCGCTCACCAAGGTTGTGGAGAAGATTTTATACCACACCGATGGCAAGGCGGACGTCGACGCCATCATCGCTGAGTGCCTTCCGAGTGTCGTCGCAAAGGCGAACGAAACCGCCCAGACGCGCGCGGCTGAGGGGTCGCAACCCGAGCCCGTGGAACCGACTCCGGTGGAACCGACTCCAGTGGAAGCAGCCACGGCGACGCTCACGGCGTTGAGTCTCGAGCGCGCTGACTCGGTGCGCACGCTCGGTGCGTCTCCCCTCGGTACTCCGCCTCCGATGTACGACGAAGAGGATAACACCAGCGACGCTCACCGAAACGGCGGCGACCAAACGCAAAACAGAATACCTCCACCCTCGCCGAAATATTTCAATAGTCCTCTTCCGCCTTCGGCTCGCACGCCGCTGGGAGAAGCGAATAACAACAGCGTTTGAAACAGAATTTTTATGTAAACAATCAATCAAATCAATCAATATTACGCTCTACTAGTAAGTCTAACGATGATGGCGACATCACGACACGCCTTGTCCGTGAAGACGCTGTTGAAGCAGCTCCACTTCCTCGTTCGTCGAACCGGCGGCGTCGCGCACAGCGATTGCCGCTTCAGACGAGAGCAAGTCGACGTCGCCCAATGCGACGAGTTCGGACGACACCAAAACGCGCACAAATAACATGGTGATGAAGAGCCATCGTTGTTCGGTGAAGGGTGGAACGGCGCGCTCGAAAGAAAAAGTTCGCAACAGCGTCGTCAACCCTTGCTCGATGCGTCTGCGCTCTGAGGAGATGCCGAGCTTGACGCACAGCGCAGGAACGTATTTGGCTAAATTTTCATTCCACGCCTCGCTCACAGACGTCGTGTACTTGTCGCGAGACGGAAGCATATCGATGAAGGAACCGTCGGCGCGCGACAGCGCGAAAGTCGCCTCGGTGACCATGTTGTCGATCGCCATCCACATGATGCCGAATTGCGACACGGAAGGAGCCGCCGTCGCCGCCATCATGCTCTCCTCCTCTGAGGAAGAGGCGACGGAGGACATTTCGTCGTCATTGTCTTCGTCGTCGAATTCTTCATCGCCGTCAGAGAAACCCGGAATCCGATTCGCAGTGAGCGTTGCCGCGAGCATTTTTCGCGTCACCTCGGCGACGTCGTCGGCAGCATCTTTCGTCGTCGTCGTCGTCGTCGTCGTCTCGACCGTCTCGCCGTTCTGTTCCTCGTCGACGTCGGCTCGTACATCAAGCGTCATTCCACCGCCGTCCGTTTCTCGGGGCTCCGTGCGAAGTTGGCCTTCAGCGAACCGTCCTCCGATGCTTGGAATGAACTCACCCTCCTTTGGTTTCTTTCCCTCGCCGTACGTGTCGAAATAAAAGACTCCGGTCGCCACGGCGGCGGCGGCTTGCTCTTCCTTTTTCGCCGCCGAGGACGCTTCAATCTCTTGAATTTCAGACTCGTTCCACGTGACCGAGCGAGCGTCACGCCGCGCTTCCTTTTTCTCCATCTCTCTCTGCGCCTCAACCTTTTTTCGCGCCTCACGCGGGAGAAAACCATCGACAGACATGGCTCGAGCCATTCTATCCGATTCTAAGAGCGGCGCCGACGAACCCGATGCCGAGCCCGGGTTCGCCTGTTGTGCTGCTCTTTGGACGTTGCGTCGACGCTCGACAACTTGTTCTTTGAGCACGTCTGCTTCCCCACCTCGCGGTGCCGCAGACTTGGTCGCCGCGCCCCGCGCCGCGGACACCGCATCTGCGGACTCGCCGAGCCGAATCGCCATCGCCTCCGCCGACGAAAGGTGTTCCCTCGAACAAAACCCGCGAACGAACGCCGCGTCTCTCACTTTACGCGCCCCGGCATCAATCTCAAACCTCTTCTTGTTCGTTTTCGTCGGAGAAGAAGACGCCGCCGCCGACGCTCTATCGCACAGACACCACCCGCACGCTCCCATTCTCGAACGCTCTCCGCACGCGTCGATAAAGTCGTCTCGCGTCAACCGCGCCTCTCGACACGCTCGCTCGAATGAATCCTCCGAAGTAAACGATGACGAAGACGTCGTCGTCGTCATGAAGACCCGCTCGACGAAGGCCAGTTTCTGCGACGCCAAAAGTCGCTGTTCCCGCTGCTGCCGCTCTCGTCGTGGCTCCCGCCCGACGACATCTTCTTCTTCGTCTCTCGCTCCTTCTTCGATCGTCGTCATCGGCGCCGTCGCTCCTTCATCGTCCGAAGACGGAACCTCCTCTTCGTCGTCTTCATCGCTACCGCTACCGCTACCGTAACGCAACGCCACCGCAGTCTTCATCGCGCTCGAGGACGACGACGACTGACGGCGCGCGTCGTTCCACGAGACGACCGAACGCGTCGCGTCGTGTCGTGTCGTGTCGTGTCGCGTTCACCCGTAATTTCGTGGTTTACACACCTTTAGAAATGTCCGGTGAACGATTCGACTCTCCAGACATTCGTTCCAGGTTGGACGTAATATGTCCAATTAGGCGTTAGTGCTCCACACTACGACTAAGTCCTGCGTTCTCGACAAGCCGGCCTTAGCTCAGATGGAAGAGCAGCTGACTGTAGATTGATAAATCTATCTGAATTTGACACGGGTCACACCGTGGTCACGAACGGTTATCAGCGGGTCACCCGTTCGATTCGGGTAGGCCGGATCTTTTGCCTCTGTCTACCCCTTAAATACGAGTCAAATGTCCGAGTTGTTACTTTCACATACTCGACTTTTTGCACGCGCGCGCGGTGGCCCACGAAAAACGCGAGGCTCGGCGTGATTATCGTCAATCAACCTAGGTAGTTTTGTGTAGTCATTAAAAATAATTGCTGCTGTATGTGTAGGGTGATACGGAGTAGGTGATATGAGCGGTGGTCTTCTGAAGAAGAGAGACTCGAGGCGAACGACGCGAATTCGTCGTCGTCGTCGTCGTCGACGCCACCTCTCGCCGCGTCCGCGTCGCTTACTTGCCGCGCTTACCCTCCTTCTGGATGACAACTTCGTCAACGTAACGAATACCCTTACCCTTGTACGGCTCTGGCGGACGCTTAGCGCGGATGATGGCGGCAAAGTTGCCGACTTCAACCTTGTCGTAGCCGCTCACGGTCACCTCGGTGTTGGACGGGCACGCCACCGTGACGCCCTCCGGCACCTTCATGATGACCGGGTGAGAGTATCCGAGAGACAAGTTGAGGTCCTTGCCTTGCATCGCAGCCTTGTAACCAACACCGATGAGCTTCAACTTCTTCTCGAAACCCGTAGAGACGCCCACCATCATGTTGTTGCACAGCGTGCGGTACAAGCCGTGGCCCTTGCGGGCGTCCGGCGAGTCATTCGCGCGCGCAATCTTAAGCGCTTCGCCCTCCTCCGTGAACACCATAGTCTCCGGAAACTTCATCTCCATGCTACCCTTCGGTCCCTGCGTTGGTTCAAATCGCGAAACGAAGCGGCGCGGCGGCGTCAGTCGTCGAGCTCTGAGCAAAAAAAAAGAGGCCCTCCAGCACACAGAAACCCTACTGCCGGCGGCCTCCACGCGACCGACATCCCCACGCCCCGATCCTCGGCGACGCTCGATTCCCACTTCCAACGCGCGCGCGCGATGAAACGCATTATTCCTCATTTCCTCCCCTCGTCGTCGTCCCCGTCCTCCCTCGTTTTTTCGTTCGTCCACGCACCTTGACCGAGAGATGGTTATCCTTCAGGGTGTACGTCACGCCCTTTGGCACCGGCACCGGCTGCTTGCCGATGCGCGACTCCTTCGCCTCGACGACGCGGCGCACGCACGCGCGCTGCGCGCTCGTCGATCGTTGGTTAATCGTCGCGGTGTCTCCGCGCGCGAACGCGGACGCGTTCGAGGTGAGCATCATCGTTCCGGCCGGTCCTGTTCGGGTCGCGGTCTGCCGTCAGACGCTCCGTCGGCGCGCCAACGCCAACGCGCGCGACACATTTATTTTTTTTACACTGGTGGGTGGTTGGTTACGCACCCATATTGCGCACCCATATTGCGTTCCTTCATACAGAAATAGAAATAGTCACCCTGATGGTTTTAAATGGGTGTTAAATAGTGAGTGCGCGCGTCCGTCCGGTTCGCGTCCGCGGACGAAGCGACACTTCGCGGACGAACGAACGAACGAACGGAGGGACGAACGGAGAGACGGACGGAGAGACGGACGGACGGGTCTGTCTTCGGTGGATGAACGCGACGACGACGACGACGGGGAAGGCGACGACACCGACGAAGGGGTTGGTGATGCGCCAGACGCAGGACGCGGTGGGACAGAGTGCGTGACGTCGCGCGCACCCGCTGTGCGTGAAAACGACGGTTCGAGTCGACGAGGCGCCGCGTGGTGAACGAACCGAATCGAACGACTGACGACGCGAACGCGAACGCAGGTTTGGATGAGCTGAGACGCAGGAAACGCGCGATCGAGGCGACGATCGAGAGCGGGGCGCGGGATTGCGAGGCGTTGCGCGGACGGATTCGAGAGATTGAAGCGAGGACGGAGCGAGACGGGGCTCTGGCGGAGCGTTACGCGCGGCTGATTCGAGACGGCGAGGCGTCTCTGGATCGGATTCTAGAGTCGAGTGAGTTTTTAGCGGAAACTTTGGCGAGGGAGACGCGCGCGCTGTTCGATGATGCGGAGGTTTGATGAGAGAGAGAGAGAGAGGATGTCGAGACTTCACGATTCGCCGCCATACTATAGTAGCTTCGCTACAATTCTCCGTCGTCTCGAACGCTTTGTCGCGACGAGTACGCGTTCGAAATCAATTCTAATACTTTTTTCGAGCGCAGACGCTTGGCTAATTTTCTAAGATTACGTCCCTTGGAATCGCTCACCATGACGTCCGCCCCCGCGTCGAGAAGTCGCGACACGGCGTCGGCATTTTGTTTGCGCACCGCCGTCGCCAGGAGCGAGTCTCCCCGCTTCGTCTTAAAGTTTGGATCCGCCCCGAGCTTCAGAAGCACTTCCACCATGAAGATATTATCGCGTTCGAGAGCCCTGAACAACGCGTTACCCCCGGATCCGTCTCGTTGGTTCACGTCGACACCGCACTCTTCCACGAGATACCGCACCGCGGTTTCGTGCCCCTCCGCTCCGCCCCAAGACGCCCGGTGTAACGGCGAAAACCCATCGCGCGCGAGATTCGTCACGTCCACTCCGTGCGCCCGCAGCGTCTTCAACGCCGCAGTGTCGCCCATCAAAGCTGCCGCGTTCACGGGCGTGTGTCCATCGTGATCATCAATCGTCGCATCCGCGCCCAGCTCGAGCAACCGTTCAAGCGCTCGCGTTCTTTTTTCCAACACCGCCACCATCACCGCCGTGTACCCGCGATCGCTCTCCCGCGCATCGAGCAACTGTTTGAGTTCATCTTCTCCGTGCGCCTGCTCGGCGTCGTCAAAAAAACCCAAATCGTCTCGCAACACCGCCGTCACCGCTCTCGGAGCGTGCGCCAACACCAGCGTCGTCATCGTGGTTGTCAACGCCAAGAGCGTCGTCAACACCAGCGTCCACGGCGAGAGCCGACGGATCGATCGCGTTCCGAACATCACCGACATCATCGCGATGATAATGGACGACGACGACGACGCGCGATGACTTTTCCCCGGGCGTCGGCGTCTGTGGAAACACCGACTGGATTGGATTGGTTTGGATCGATTAGTGTTCTTTCTGGGAAAAACAAAAGCAGCGTCACTGCGCGACGCCACCGCCGCCGACGACGACGACGACGATGACCGCGACGCGCGCGCAATTCTTCGGTGCGCATCGACGATCGCGATCCCTTCGTCCTTCTCAAAACCCGGAACCGACCCGACGAGCGAACCGTTCACGATTTCGTGCCGGCAGACGAGCGTCTCATCAGACTGACAACGACGGTTTTTTGTTTCCGTTTACGCAGCGACGTCCGGCGCGGTCGGCTTCGGCGCGTGGTTCGCCACGCTTCGTTTCGCCCCGATCCCGTCCGAGATTCGACCGATCGTCGTCGCGGTACGTCTACGCGCGAAGAACGAAACGAATCCAAAGTCGAATCAACCGACGACGCTATCGACGCCGTCGAAACGTCTCCAAACTCCTCGACTAACCACCCATCCCGTCGACAGCTCCCAGCCATCGCCCTCGGTGCGTTCATCATCTATTCCATCCTCACCGTCGCCCTCTCCGTCGTCTTCTTTCCTTCCCGTCCCACGGAGGCCCGTTCGCTCGCTCGCGACGTCCTTCGCGCCCGTCGCCGGCTCGCCGCTCGCGGCGTCGTCCTCTCCTAATCCATCCCCCGGCTCCCACCACCCCGAGCGAGAACCCCGAGCGAGCCTTATTCTCATTCATCACATCGCGCGCGCTTCCATCGGTTTCCTCCGCGCCCTTCTTGTAACAACGCAACGCAGCAACACGCAAAGCACGCACGCGATGACTCACGATGACTCACGATGACTCACGATGACGCGAACCGACCGACCTTCACGCGACCGACCCCGGGTTTAGGACGAGAAAACACCACGTCGGGCGAAAACACCCGCGTGTGACCGTTCGACCGTTTCGGGTCCACCGGAGACGGAGGGGTCCCCGGGGGCGGTCGGGCGGAGACGGAGTGTTACGATTCACCACGAGTGAGGACTCGTCAAAAAGTAGAAAAAGACGATCGATCGAACACCCGGAAAAAAGTAGAAAAAGAAAAGGGGGAAAAGGGGGGGTCGTTAAAAAGAATAAAGGAAAGAAGGAAAGAAAGAAAATCAAAGGGGGGGGGGGTACGTGATGGGTCGTGACTCGTGAATGGGTGTCTTTGAAAACCCGCGTGTGCTCGAAAGGACGAAAGGTCGCGATGGCGCGGGGAATCGGACGGACGGACGACGGGACACGCGGACGGCCGGGAAGGCGACGGCGGACGCGAGTGGGGAGGAGGAGACCGAGAAGAGCGACGGAACCGAATCGGTCGACCGCGGGATACCATGGCGCGAGCCGGGGGTGGAAACGCGCGAACGGTCGATGGGAACGGTGGGGCGCGAAACGACAAGAAGAGGAAATGTCGGTCGGACGAACGACGGAAGCGACGGAAAGGGGCGACGACGACGCACGCGACGGTGATCGATGCGGAGACGGAGGATATGCTTCAGACGATGATTACGATGAAAAACGATACGGGGGGTAAGCCGCGGGTGTCGAAGGAGCTGCCGTCGAGTTCCGCGTCGGGGGCGGAGGACGCCGAGGATAGCGGGCTCCGAGGCGGCGCGGACGCGCCGGAGTGGGACCAGAAGTTTGAGGGGCAGTGCTTTGGCGCTTGGAAGAAAGTAGAGATTCAGCAACTGCGTGAGGCGATTGAGAGATGGGCGAGCGAGTTTGGGTTCTTAGCGGACCACCGGGCTGGAAACTTTGATTTTCTCTTCAATCGGCGTCAAAAGCTTTCGGAAAAGAACGCCGAGACGACGAATCCCTCGGAGCGGAGAGCCTTTCTCGACCTCGCCAGGGATGTACCGACGAGAAACGCAAAGCAAATATATGGATGGGTCCTGAGAAACATGAAATCCAACACGGCGTCGGGAAAATGGACGCCAGAGGAAACAAAGACGCTGCTCGATCTCTACGACAAGTATGGCAAAAAGTGGTCTAAAATTTCAACTTTTATCGGTCGACCCGCATCGGCTTGCCGAGACAAGTGGCGCCTCGTCAAGGGCGGTAAAGACAGAAATACTGGTCGATGGAGTGAAGAAGAAACGTCCAGGCTGGTGGCGCTCGTAAAGGATTACTTTAAAAGGACAGGCACCCAGGCGGGCCGCGGGCCGGGTGCCGGAAACGAGCATCTTGGCCTTCTCGATAACATCAACTGGGTATCAATCTCCCAGAAGCTCGGCACTCGCAACGAACAGTCTTGTATGCAGCGCTGGTACCAACTCGCTCCGTCAATTGCTCAGGGCAACCGGTGGAGCGAAGCGGAGGATATCCAAATGCTCAAAAATATCATCGGCCAGCGACCGCCGACGGCGGAGGGTGTCGATTGGGCGTCTGTTGCGACTAAGAAAACCCTTTCTGAGATTAAAAGAAGATGGAAAACGCTCAGCTCTAACGTACGAGGCTACGTTGACATGCCTTTCCCGGAGCTAGTTCACCAAATTTCTCTGAGTTACGAATCAAACGAACTCATCATCGCAGCAGAGTCTATGAAAAACGAGCTCGCATCAAAGAAGCCGTGAGGTCTTCTCGCTGCGACGCGTCGCGTCGAGCATGTGACAAGCATAATACATACACCCGAGATGAAGCATTAGAGCGAATGACTTCACAAAATACAACATTTTCCAGCCATGGAAATATCCGTACTATATCCTTCCACCCCTCGATTAGAGCGAATGACTTCACAAAATACAACATTTTCCAGCCATGGAAATATCCGTACTATATCCTTCCACCCCTCGATTGTGAAATAGAAACTGAATGATAACTTTATGTTTTACGCTACGCTAATCGCTATGAATGCAGTTGTTGACATTTAGAAGACTTTATGACGCTCTACTTTGTGACCCCGTCTATGTTGCCTTTGTACGGTCGCAACTTGTGACAAGGCACGCCTTCGCTGTTGGGCGCCGCGGTCGAGCAGGTTGCGTTACATCCAAACAGTAATGCCTCGTCATTTTCTATCGGTGGGGGGGTCAAACCGAAATAAAAGTCGCAACTTTTATCCTCAAAGTTTGGTCTGATGGTGAGCGGCAACCCAAAATCATCGGTAAAGACTTCTTGCGTCGCACACTTACACATGTTCACACACATCGCCGTACAACCGCTCTCCTGCAGCCAGCGACACTTTTTAATGTGTACTTTTGAAGCCATTTCTATGCCCAAGTCGTTTTCGCTCGTTTCTTCTACTTCCATAGGTCCGACCATCCACGCAAAGACGAGTTTCGTGATGCTAGCGTTCAGTTCACACGAGAACTTGTTGAGTGGAAATAGCGCCTTGAAGACGGCATTTCCACCGGGAGGCACGAGCGAACGGATAACGCCTGCTGTAACGTCACCCATTCCCACTGCATCTCTCCCTTTCATCTGCAAGAAACAGAGTGCGATGAATGCGTCGTATGAAACCTCTCCAGGCGGTGGAGCGCCTATCGCCATGCCAATTTTACGCATGAACCACGCCATGATGGCCAAGTCCAACGGAGAGTCCTCGTACCTAACCTTCACCCCTGGCTCGTCCCAGTTGGACGGGAACTCCGCCGTGGCTAGGTTGAAAAACGAGTAAGATTCCGTCCTAGGCCCTCGCTCGCCGGATTCCACCGCGACGGGGGAAGCCCTCATCGAGTGGGAAGTCGATGATGACGCGCGTTTCTTCGTCACCCTCGAGCTCTGAGCCACGCGTGGCGCTCCCGCGGCCGCTTTCTCTCGGGCCCGCCTCGAGGTGCAGCCGCCAGCGCGAGCGGTCGAAACGGAAGATACGACTCGTCGCATCCTCGATGTCAAACGAGTGACGATTCTGATTCTGACGCCGCGTCACCGTCGCCGTCGCCTCTCGTTCGACGCCCCGCGCGCGCGCACTCAACGAACTTTGCCAGCCAGTTATCGCTAAAACGTATACATAGGATTTCAAGCCCTACAAGGTGCTATAGAGTGATGCGTGGGACAAGACACAAGCGCTCGTAAACCCCAGGGCGTCCGTTCAGGACGAGAAACGGCCGCGCGTTCGACTAAAACCTCACTCCTCGTCGCCGCGTGCGCGCGTCATCGAGAGAGTCATCGCGTCATAAAGCCGATAGATCCACGGTAAACAAAGTCATGTTTGTCTCCGCCTTCCTCATGGCGGTGAAGAAGGGCCCGTACGCGAGAGGTACGCGTCGCAGACGTCTCCTCGACTCTCCCAGAAGCGTCTAGCTCTCCCTCGAGAGTCTACCGGTCACTGACGCGCCTCGCCTTCCTTTTCGCTCGCAGGTGGTATCGTTTGGAAGACGCACGCGTTCAACAAAATGTCCCAGACGCGTCAGCGTAACGCGGCGGTGCGTCACTCGCCTCGCAAAGTGTCTCGAATCTCGCTCGCTCGCTTCAAAAGCCAAACTTCGGAAACTGACCCGCTTCTCTCGCGCGCAGAAAAACCTCAAACTCGTTCAAGAGGTGCACGAGACGCTCAAACGAGCCACGAGAACCACTAGGTACGCACTCACTGTGTCCACCAGCCGCAATCCCGCCGTGACTGACTCCCTGTCTCTTTTCTCCAGCGACGCCGCGAGCAAGACTCTGCCCGCGGGAGCGGCGAAGCCGCTCTAGTCGCGCGCTTGTACAACAACCTCATCCGTCTTTGTCCATCGTCAATTGTAGCGCTCGATCGATGAAAACACTCTAGCCAAATCAAACGCCGCAGAGTTCCATCCCACTCCACCGGCGAAACCGCAGACTCCGCACCACCCGGACCGGGAACACGGGGAAAACGCGCGCGTCTCGTCTCCGTCTTCCCGCGCGGCGAGGTTTATAAAACGACTTCGACCGCCTCCCGACGCTCGACGAGCGCCTCTCGAGCTTCTTCCGGCACTGTGGCCGAGCGGTCTAAGGCGAAGGATTTAGGATTTCTCGCGCGCGCGAGGGTGAAACATTCCTTTTCGAAAGAGCGTGGGTTCAAATCCCACCGGTGTCAGAATCGAGCGAGCAACGGACTCGACGAGCGCGAGTGCGCGCTCTGGTTTTTCGTTTTTTTGCACCCTCTCAACGGAGACTTTCCGCGGTTCGTGAACCGTCGTCGTCGTCGTCGGTCGAGTCGAGTCGAGTCGAGTCGATCCGGCCGAATGCGTGGGCACGCACGCGACGCGGCGTCGGAAGTCCGCGACGCGAGACGACGAACGTCGCGACTGGACGTCGTCGATCGACGCGCGCGTGGAAACGTCGGCGGACGTCGCTCGTGATCTCTCCTCCGTTCGTCCTCTCGGCGCGCCGCGGACTTCCGAGGCGCGGGTTGATTGAAAACAATTTTTTTTTTGATTTTCTTTCTCGGCTCGATTGATTGAACTGATTTGATTCACTCGTCGCGTCCGAGTAACGCGGAGGGGGAGTGAGGTTACGAGGGAGGGGGAGAGAGATGGCGGAGAGAGCTGACGCGATGGAAGAGGAGGCTTTCGAGGGGGAGGAGCGCGCGGCGGAGGCGGGACCGAGCGGGGAAGAGGCGACGACGTCGACGCTGGACGACTTGACTGAGGGTGGCGCAAACGAAGCGGACGGCGAGGCTGACGCGCGCGAAGAAGACGGGGATAGAAATGAGCAGAAATACGATCACATGGCGCGCGTAAAGCTGTACAGCCTAAACGAGCGTGGCCATTGGGACGACAAGGGCACGGGCTTTGCTTCCTGCGAGTACTTGGAGGTACGAAGAACGTCTTTGGCATTTCAGTTTGAACTCGACTAACCATATCGCCTTCTTCTTTTCTCGATGATACAGCAATCTCACGCAGTTGGTCTAGTGGTCATGTCAGAGGAGGATCAGGGAGAGCCCCTCTTGGTGCACAAGATATCGCCTCTACCGGACTTTTACTCAAGACAAGAGGACGACACGATAATCTCCTGGCCCGACGCCGAGCTCGGGGCCGACATAGCACTTAGCTTTCAGGAAGGTGTGGGCTGTAGCTTTATTTGGGAACAAATCAAATCCGTGCAACGGGCTTATCTGCACGGCGATCCAAACGAGATGAGCGTCGAAGGAGGACTACATGTTGTCGACATGGATATCGGTACCAACGTGCGCACGTTTCAATTTGGCGGCGTTCCAGACCAGTTAATGGAGGGAGGGCATCAGCCGGGCCACATGGGTTTTGTGGACGAAGAGCTTCCTCCACCAGAGATGAATCGTTTGCCGGACTTGCTGAAACTCATGAACGAAAGTTCCGTCTTTCTTCGTGAGCGGTTACCGACAAAGATTCTGAAAACAAAAGATTATCTTCCAAAACTCTTCGAGTTGTTTAGACAATGCGAAGACTTGGACGATATCGAAGGTCTTCACATGCTTTATGACGTCTTCAGGGGATTCGTCATGCTGAACGATGCCTTTCTGTATGAAGCGCTCATGAGCGAGGAGTACGTGTTTGACTTTGTGGGTGTGTTGGAATACGAACCAGACCAGATTGAGAGGGTGAACCACAGAGAATTCTTACGAGAAAAGGTAGTGTTTAAAGAAGTAGTTCCGATTTCGAACGCATCGATTCGAGACAAAATCCACCAGACGTGCAGACTAGGTTACCTGAAGGATGTAATCCTTCCGCGAGCTCTGGATGACGCGGCTTTCAGCATGCTCACATCAATGATGATGGTGAACAACATAGAAGTCATTCAGGCACTACATCAAGATCCGGATTTTTTCGCAGAACTTTTCAGAAGGCTCAATGCCTCGAAACCCGGTGATGCAGACTGGAATGATCTTGTTGGATTTCTTCAGGAGTTGTGCACGCTTGCACGGCATTTGCAAAATAACCACCGCCTCGCAGTGTTTCAGTCACTTCAAGGTCACGGCTTATTCGACGCCGTGACGGACATATTAACTCACGGTGATGAATACTCACAGTTAAAAGCGGCTGATGTCATCATGTCGAGCCTTCACAACGATCCTGCCGTGATTCGAAACTTCATGATTCAGCAACAAGAGAAGTCATCGACAAACATGCTTTCGGAGATAGTTAGACTTTTTCTCGTCGGAAGTGACGGCATCCAAGCTACGTATTTAGAGATTCTGTTGTTTTTGATGGATCCTGAAACAATGGAAGGAACTGCCCCGGATAAGGATAAGTTTTTAGACATCTTCTATGAAAAGCACATGACGCCCGTGATTGATCGAATCAAGCTCGGGAGATTCGACGTCGCAGGCGATGATCAAGGGACCGATGTTGTACCTCCATGGGCGTTGACGAAAATGATTGATCTTCTCATTTACTGCGTTCAAAATCACCAGTATAGAATCAAATACTACGTGCTGCGCAACCACATTGTACAGCACGTTCTTCACTTGACGGAACGTAAGGAAAAGTACGTCGTTACAGCAGGTATTAGATTCTTGCGAGCATGTGTGGGATTGAAGGATGATTTTTACAACCGTTATTTGATTAAGAGCAATGCATTTGCGCCTGTCATGAAGGTTTTCGCTGACAACGGGGACAAGTACAACTTGTTGAACAGCGCCATCCTCGACTTGATTGACTTTATTCGAAGAGAAAACATTCGAGCATTGATTCACCACCTGGTGGATGAATACGAAAGTGGTTTCGAAAAAGTTTACTATGTTGATACATTTAGATTGTTGAAACTGCGCTATCAGCAGAGCGTAAACGCGCCGAAGATTGAGTTACCCCATGGAGTCACGCTCTCTGCCATGGCGCACAGTGGACGGGAACTGGCAACTGCACAGGCTCTATCAGAACAGCGTTTACGTCGCGATGGGTCCATGAGTAAGGACGAAGAGGACTACTTTGAGTCAGACGATGAGCCGAAGCATGAAGTAACGAGCGAAGCGGCACATTTACCTACCATGCACACTCCGCCAGTGCTGCACTTCCAAGGATCTCGATTTGTCCCACCACCCATGGCCAATTCGGTGTTCACGGATGAAGTTGATACCGGACCGACTCATGGAGAACTAGGCAAGCGTGCGCGATCCCTTAGCCCACCGCCCCATCCAGATTCAGGCACTGAAAACGGAGAATCGATGAAGAAGTCAAAGGCTAACGATGTCGTCGGGGAGAATCTCACGGCTGCTCAACGCAATGCTTTCAAGTCGCAAATAAAGACGGTGGAGCCTGTCGAAACAGAAGAAAAACATGTAGAAGAAGAAAATGTGAAACAGACGACGAACCCGACGTCAAGTTGGGTGACTGTCAACGAACCTAGCAATACGGAGGAAAATTAGTTTTATTATGGGATTTCTGCGAAGTATTAAAATGCCTTCTTCAACTCATCGGGCCGCAAGACGCGGTCTCTCTCTAGTGCGAAAGCCTTTTTGTCCTTCTCATTCGTCTCGACTTTCAAGCTGGGAGGCTTGAATTCGCCTTGCAGCTTTGCCTTCTTGGTCTTTTTTCCCTTCATGAAGTCGCGCCACCCACCCACACGAGCCTCACGGCGGTCCTCACTTTCCCACTCTTTGCGCTCCTTGTATTCTTGTTTACGCTGCGCTGCTTCAGCTTTCTCCTCTTCAGTAACGCGTTTCTCTTCGTCTTTGATTCGAAGAGCCAATTTCCGCCGTCTCCACTCCAGGTTGACAATGTAGTTCCGAGCCTCATACTTCCACCGTTCATGAAATTCCTCAGTTTTACAGAAATCCTCAATCATACCCTCCTTATTGCCTTGATACTTCAATCTTAACGCGGCATCCTCACGAGCTTCTTTTCTCCAAGCTTTCAACACGCTTTCTTTCGCTTGTTCAAGATTGAAATCGATGGATCGCTTGAAGTCCTCATCGAGAAGAAGCTTCTGTGCCTGACCGAGTGCGTCAAAAGCAGCTTTTGCATCTTTGTGCTTGCACTTATCAGGGTGCACCAACAATGAAATCTTACGAAACGACTTCTTAATATCTTTCAGATCGCAATCAAATGGCAAGTTGAGATGCTCATACGGATTGAGTTTGAAGGATGATAAGATGCGTTCCACCTCGGCGTCTCTCTTTGCGTCGGACACATCTTTAAAGAACTCCTTCAACAACGTTTCACTATCCTTAATCTCTTCGATTGGTGCCGGTACAGCGTTTGCGTCGGGAATAATCTCTTCCATGGGTACCTCATTCACGACAGCCCGTGGCTCTGATGTCGAAGGCGGTTCATCTTGTGTTTGAGGCGCGACGCGTTCCTCTTCAGCAGTCAGCGCTTCTGGTTCCTTCCTCTTCGGTTGAGAGTTTTCTTCCGAGGTATTGGGAACTTTGCGGACGTTATCCGGTTTGAGATACATCTCTGCGCCTTCATCCTTAGTTTTCACTTGATATCTGCAGCGATCGGGCACATAAGCGACGACGGTACCCAACCTTCCATTGAGTTCCGGTTTCGCCTTCAAGCCGTGAATCTCCACCACGGAGCCGGGCTCTATGTACTCAAAACCCATGAGCCGACGGTGTCGATTTATTCGTAGAGTTGCGTGGGCTCGCACTCGCTCCTCCTGGGAAGAGCGCGCTGGTCACGCCACAAAATGAAGTCTGGGCGAGCCGTGGTTCAACAAGAGTGCTCACTCGCGCTTCCTCGCCACTCAACTCGGTCCACTGTCTCGCCCGTTGCCGTCAATCGACGCCGCAAATTCCGAGTCGGGTGAGTGATTTCGAGTTGAAGATTGAAACAGTGATCGCGTTCAATGTCCGGAGCCACCGCGCCTTGGATGCTCGGCGCAGCCGGAGCGATACCGTTCGTTTGCACGACTCCACAGGTGAGAGAGTTGTTGGGGTATTCGAGATTGGTGTCCTCAAAGGACACCGCCCGGGCACAGATTACCTATGGTGCAACGATTCTTAGCTTTTTAGGGGGCATCCATTGGGGGTTGGCGGCTGTGAAGCACAATAATCCGACATCAGGGCAACTCGTTGCTCGCTACTCTTGGGCAGTGACTCCAAGCCTCCTCGCTTGGCCAGCTCTACTGATGCCCGAACAACTAGCTTGTGGGACTTTAATAGGTGGGTTACTCAGCGCAGCCGCTGTAGATACTAGATATGCCGCGTCAGGGGGCTTCCCTCGATGGATGTTGCCGCTCAGATATGCGTTGACTGCGACGGCGTGTACTTCGCTATTAGCGACCGGTTTTAGAGAGACGTAGAGCTTCAAGAGGAGTAGCGTGTACTTTTACATATGAAACAATAAGTTATTATTGCAACTAATATTATCAACGTCGTTCAAAGTGCGTGCACGGTGTTTACTCGACGACAACGGTAATCGTCTTTGCAAACTTCTTACCAAAAGAGCGGTGCTTTGCGTCGGCAAACTGTAACGTCAACGTGTGCTCACCAGGGGTAAGCTTGAGAGTGCCTTCCTTCTGAGCCTTACCAAAGTGCACATGCGTATCATCGAACGGAATCACTTCACCTTTTTCCATGTAACCCCCATCGATGATAAGATGGTGGTGACCGGTGCCTTCCTGCAAACCTTCCGACGCTGGAGCAAGTTCGTAGCCCTTCACCCCCATCTTCACCGTAAACTCTTGCGGAACGGTAGCCTTGTCTTGGGGCGCAACGAAATAAACACCGTTCTTGCCATCCTTCGCGAGGGCTGGAGACGCACTGCTGATGGCGAACGCAGCGAGGGTCGCGAAGGCCGTACGGCGAGTGAAAGCCACACTGTCGACGTCACGAGACGTGCTGGCGGTCGTGAGAGTGCGCGTGGAGCGCTTGATTCGCGTAGAGGACACGCGCACCACGTTGGTACTAATCACAGACGAGAGCGAGTTCATGATTCTTTGCGGCGCTCGGTAGTGAGGTCTCGAACGAGCCCACTCTTTGAACAAACAAAAAACACGTCAGCGCGAGGCGTTTTGGAAGCAAGTTGCTGCAAATCAAGATGTCCTTACAAATAACTAAGCGGTAGACTTTCTAGCGGTGACAACGAACATTGGATCGGTTTTGCCCGGATTCGGGGAGATGTCCTCCGCCGAAGGCGCGTCAAAACCACCAGCAAAGTGGTAGTAAGAGCCAACAATCCAGACATGGTCGAGGTCGCCAGTAGCCGTCCAAATGGCGACCGCTTTCGTCGGAAAGCACCTGTTACTAAAACTCATGATAGCAAGTCCACCAGGTTTCAAGACACGATTCACTTCCTTCATCACTTCGAGCGGCTTGGTCAAATAATCCACGCTCACAGTGTTCGTGACGACGTCAAAAGTGTTATCCTCATACGGGAAAGAGGGATCCTCGTTTAGGTCTCGCACGGTGTAGTCGGTCAAGATCGGATTTCTTTTCAATTCATCCTCGTTCATCCCCAACCCAGATATCTTTCCAGCCTTGTAACCCTCGGGATAGTGGGAGATCCAGCTGCTACAAACATCCAAGATGGCCACGTTGTCTCCTGCCGGCGGGAACTCCCGAGCGTAGTACTTTGTCAACGCTCCGATCGCCGCGTCATCGATGTGTGTGACGAACCTCGGTTGAGAGTAGAAGATGAAATCTGAGCTTTCATCGTATCGTCCCATCTCTTTCTCACCGAATGGAAACTTTTCTGGGAAACCTGGGTCCTTGAGGACATCGGCGTACGGGTCCGACTTGGCTTGTGCGGCGTATGCACTTCCGCTAGAACCGAGTACCGGCGCGACCTTAAGCAACGCTGCTGCTCCAGACGCGACAAACGCACTTCTTCTGGACGTACTCCATTCGCGCGGTGGCTGTCTACGACGTTCTGAAGCATCTCTAGCTCCAGTGAAGGTCGATGACTCGATTGGTCCCGCCCGACTGACTACCGGTCGGACTGCGTGGTCGCGTCTGCTCGAGCACGCACGCGAGAGCACCGTAGTGCCGGTTGAGAATCTAGAACTCATCATTTCTGCGTCAAACGTAATTTTACAGCGCTCGCCGATGAGTGCTAAACCGTCGCCTTATGCCGTGACGTGTCAGAGGTGGTGACGTCTCCACGCATTCGTTCGTGTGGCGCGTTATATATCGGTCGCTCTCCCGTCCACCGACAGCAGTTTCTGACGCGTGAGTGGCTGACTAGGCTGACCCAGACGTGAAGAGTCACTGATTACATCGCATAGTCTTGTAAAAGCGTCGTGGATAGCAGCCAGCCATGCTCGGTCTGGATTACTCGTCGTCGGAAGAGGAGGAGGAGGAGAGAAAGCAAGAAGAGTCGGTGCGCCAACTTCCCGTGGAAGTCCCAGACAAGACGCACGCGTCCACATCAAACGCTAGCGTTGAAGACGAGAAGAAAAGGACACCTGCGCTCCCATCAGCTGCCGATATTTTCGCGAGCGGGTGTAGTGACGGGCTCGCACGCAAAGGAAGTGTGTCTGCAACAAATCCGTCTCTGGTTTTGTCTGGTTCTAAACGCCCTGCGCCGAGTCCAATCTTAAATCCTAGGCAGGGCCAACAGAAGAATCCTTCATCTATTGGTAAGCATAATTCGCTCCTTCCGCCACAACTGAGGGGACGAGCAAACACACCGACTACTGACTTGGAGGGTCTGGGCCTTCGTACCGCTCCTCCGTCGCGACGAAATAATAGCACATAGCTGGAGGGACTTTCGGATCATAATATTAGTAGAGTAGCGTGCAATCGAATAAAGTGTAGATTAAACTTCTATGGCGCCCTTTAAGCACCCCAAAAGCTCTTCGTGCGTCGCCTTGTTGCTTCCAAGAATGGGTCTCGTCGTCAGGTCTGCGTGTGATAAATAAAAATAAAACTCGCGTTAATTTTCTCCATCAAGTAAAATGAAATCGTAGTTGCGATGAACGTTGAAGTTCTCTTTCGCTCGAAAAAACGTGCAATCATCTCACCATATTCCTCGCCAACGAGGTTCGTTATCTGCCCCCCTGCCTCTCGGATCTGCAACGGAATCTAATTATTTCTGAAATAAATAATAAATTAAATGACCCGTACCAAAAGCGCGCCAGCAGCGGTGTCCCAACTATTCAGATCAGCCTCAAAGTACGCAGTAACTCTACCGCAAGCAACCCAAGCTAGCATAATGGCTGCACTTCCCAACATGCGAATCGTACGGACTGGCAAATTGGCCAGCGCTTTGTGCAAATAAAAATTAATTGTCAGTATTTTTCATCGAGTCAATTAATTCGCGAATTCGTCGTCGATACGCTGAATTACCTGTCATCCCATTGAGCATGACCTTCGTAGACGCGTCTGATGGCGCATATCCTGTGACAACGACAGCTTCAAACGCAGTGCTCTCCTCACCCACGCTCATGGGCTTTTCATTTAATTTTGCACCGCCACCGAGAGTAGCGGTGAAGCACTCATCCCTGAACGGGTCATAGATGACCGCAACCTGCAGTTCACTGTAGGAGAGGTACGTGTGTTAGTCCCTGGCGACTGAAATAGCTCTCAAGTCCACAGACAGTGCTGGATGCACGACGGCAAGTAATTAAATACTCACCCTCTGTATGCCACACCGATGGAAATTGCCGACAGCGGCATGCCGTGCACGAAATTTGTCGTCCCATCGATAGGATCGACGATCCAAAGCCATTCAGGTCCTACGGATCACGAGAGATAAAATTGAAACGTTAGTCAGTCGCCCAGAAACGTTCCATCAAATAATTAAATTAATAAATTCAATTATTCGACGCCAACGATGTTGTCGTTTCAAAAGTCTGTACCTGAGTTGAGAATTTGTCTAAGCGCTTCTGCGCTCGCATCTTTGCCCGCAGCCACACTTTCCTCACCCTGAGTTCAATGATGTTTAGTAATGCCACAACTGTCGAAGGGAAGAGGGACCGCCTACCAAGAAACCATGTTGAGGGAACGCCCCGGTGACCCGAGTCTCTATGATACGCTGAACTTCGCCATCGACTTCTGTCAGCAGATCACGGGCGTTGACCTTAGTTTTGATTATGTCCGCCCCGAGTTTTTCCACCATCACTTTACCCCCTTCTTTTGCAGCGTCAACTGCGACCTACGTGGCGAAAGATGCAGAATAATAGTCAGTCAAAGCTGTGTGTTGGTTCCAGACAAAGCGCACCTTCAAGACCGCGTCTAGCGACGTTGCATCAGCGGTGATGGATGCATGCACGCTGGAACTTCTCTTACGATACTGTCCAGTATGACACGTAGCGCGTGGCTGATGCTGTCCACGAATGCCCGTGCGAAGACACACCGCAGCACGTGTGGCTGAAGCACAGCAACTCATCGGTCGGTAGTTAATATCGAAAGAGTCGCGTCACGCGTGCGGCGTGCCAAGGGATCGAGAAGGTTGGATGTCAGAGCAATGAGCGAGAATCAGTTTGAGTTGTCTTGGCAGATCCAATGTTGACACTCTGCTCGAACGCGAAACTATCACGCGCGCCGCGAAACGCTACCCCAAACCGGTAGCGACTGTTGTTTTCAAAAAGTCTTTTGGGGAGCAGCCGCAGCGGCACAAGGCGGCGCCTAACTTAGCAGCGGACTGTCGCGAGTGTTGAGAGTAAATTCTTGTGACAATGTCGAGACTGAAATTAGGCCTGCTACCTCCGAACGCGGACGACGCCTCTCCTAGACACGTAAGCGGTCTCAGAGGCGAACCGGTGCTGGATGAAGGAACGAAAGAAACGAAAGACTCGAAGCTGTATGATAGTGGCCACGGCGACCCGAACGATCCTTCATTGGTAGCACTGATAGAGCACTCTGGCGTACTACGCACAATACGCGTCACAGATGACGGAAGTCGAGTGAGACGATTTCAATTTCAAACTGTCAAGAACGGAGTCGCTTCATCCACGGGCCGTCCTTGGTGGCAGTTCACCTTTATACCTGGCCAACCAGGTGCAATCTTGGTCGTACAAGCAGAATCTCAAAACTTACTCTTCACTTCACTACCGAAGAGCGAGTCTGAGCCGAGTCTTGTGTATCTCTTGGGCAAGCACAGTGCACCCGTGACTAGTTTGGCTGTGAGCCGGGACGGAAGTCTCACTGCAACTGGGACAGAGGACGGAAGTCTGGCTGTCTGGGCACTCGATGACGGACACAAAGTTGCAGGGATGAGGGCGGCTCATGATGGGTTAGTACGCTGCGTTGCACTTTCTGCTGAGAAGACACTCGTCTCTGCAGGCCGCGACGGAGTAGTTCGAATCTGGGATGTTGCCACCGAGGGTCCGAGATTGAGAATGCTCCACAGATTAGCATCTGAGCAGCTCAAATACGTTGTGTCATTAGCAGTCACCCACGGCGAGTCCGAGTTTACAGTCGCCGCGGGATCTTCTGATGGTTGTCTCCACGTTTGGTCCGTGAGCACTCGTGAGTCGAGCGCGCACTTACTCAAAGTCTTGGATCATAACGAAGGGCTAGCTGTCACATGCCTTTCGTTTCGTCGTGACGAAGCGCTTCTCGCCATGGGAACACAAGAGATCGGTGAGACTATCGGAAAAGGTACTTTACAACTATTCAGTACACGTGACTGGTCCACTGTTGCGAGCCACTCTCTTATCTCTCCGTGCCTCACCTGCGATTACTTGGAATCTTCTGACGACAGGCTCTTGGTTTGCACGCCTCAAATGCCACCACAGATATTTGACAGTGCCTTGAAGGTTTCTGGACTGAGAAGAGCTCGCTCTACCCCTTCGAAATCGAAATCTCCGGTTGAAACTCCAAAGTTGGTGCCAAAAGTCGCTTTGAATGTCAATGGTCATGAGGAAGAGTTTGTCGACTTGGAACGGCAAGTTGATGAAGATTTTGACGTGGAGGCTGAATTAATGGACCACATGGCTGATCTTGGTGTCACTGATCCTGCAGAAGTCAAGCGTCTTGCGGAGGCACACATTCACGCCATCGCCGCAACAAAGGTGAGCAGGACGATTCCTTTGCACAAAAAGACGTATCCGAATCTTTCTAAACCTCCTGAAAACGTCCCAGTTACGAAAGAACGAAAGACAACTAAAAAGCTAGATCCCAAGTGGCTGGAAATAAAGGATCTCGGCCCAAGACTGAGCGATATGTGGGTTTTTGAGGAGCGCGAAGAGCAAGTAATTGATACTTACGGCATGCGAACGGGCACTCTGCTGCTACCACCGAAGAAGGGCATCGAGTTTTAAAACGAGTTGTTGTAAATATACTTTAGAACTAGGTAGTGTTACATACCGTGAGTTGCGCGACTCTAATAGCGAAGTACCACTAAGAAGACTCGCGTGCATCGTATCTGATGTTCGAGTTCGATGACCGCAATAAAGACGTTCGAGACGCCCTCATCGCTTCCATCGCGAGTCGACCTTCACGAATGGAGCGTTCCATGGCATCCTGAGAAGCTTTCAAGGGGCTAAGGGGAGGCTTCGCACTTCGCGTATTCAGACGATCACGAATACGTCTTGATTTCTCTTCCAGCAAGTGCTTGCGTGCTTCGTGATCATTCATCCTGTGCTCGTCATCCAAACCGCGCGCTTGAGTCTGATCGTAGTCATTATCGTCCATTCGACAGACGTCATCGTCATCACCATCCACCATCCCATTCAAACTTCCCCAAGAGCCAAGACAAGCCAGGTTGTTGTCTCTCGGCGATGACCTCACAGGGCTCGAGTGTCTACGTGGTAAGTACTTGATCCAACTCCCTTGCTGCTGAGCTTCGAGTGGCTCTTCACAGTGTGAACTCATGGTGCTATTGAGCTCGCTGCGGATCTCTTCCAACTCAACCTGACGGGATTCGCAATCCTTCGAAAGAGCGACATTACGAGACTTCAGTGTCGACACGGCTTCGTTCATCCTCAGAGCTTCCAACTCGAGTTGCGCGACTTTAGCAGCCCAAGCTTCGTTATTCCGCTCTATTGCTGACTCGTGATCGAACAGTGAAATAGCCTCGCGTTCAGCCGTAAGCTTGGCTTGTACAAGTTTTCGGTTAATTTCACCAAGTTTGAGCACTTCTAACCGAGCTGCCTCAAGGAGTGCATCTCTGGCTAGTAAAAGTTCAGAAGTTTTGACGGGTTCATCATCCACATCGGCTCCAAGTCCTAATGCATTGGCCCATTCATCTTTCGCGACGTCTTCGGGTGTTGTAGTCTGATGCGTGGTGCTTTCAAGTGCACCGCATTCTGGTGCATCCGGAAGCCCATCGGCGGCAGCGGAATCCTTCGTTGAGCTCTGAAGCGCCTTACGGCTGGATCGCTCGCGTTTAAGTTCTGCTTTTAGCCGCGATATCTCTGCTCCGAGATGTTCTCTCACTCGTCTCAACTCTTGGTCGTAGTGAGCCGTTGCATCGGACTGTGCGATTGCTTCAAGCTCGTTGACACGCCCTTGTAAGAACTCATTATGTCTCATCGTCTCGGCAAGGGATGCTCTCGCTCGTTCGGCGTCTTTCTGAGCATCTTCGAGGAGCTTCATCGTATCGTCATTCGTCTGCTTTGACTGGTTCGCTTGGGCAGATTGCGTCTCGACTTGCGTCAATCGTTCTGTTATGGATGCGAGTTCCCGTGCGTCAGAGCGAATGCGCATTCGTGCTTGAGCAATCTCTGTCGATAGCGTTTCGCTTTCCGCGCTGCTGGCGGCAGAAAGGGCTGCGATGGTATCTTGTAATTTTTTGCAGTCGATCTCAATAGACCGGGCTCGCTCATCCGCCTCCGTGGTTGCCTTGGCTGCGTAGGCGAGCTCAACCGTCGCCTCGTTGAGCAGTCGTCCTCGCAGAGCGTCCAAGTCTTCTTCTCGCTGAGCAGCCTCAACCAAAGCTTGTGAACCTTCGAGAGCCCATATACGGGTTCTCAAAGTAGTACATTCCGCTTCAGACGCTCGACGCCCGCCCTCAGCGAGTTCAAATCGATGGTGCGTTCTATCGAGGGCTTGTTCGGCGGTGCGCAGAGCCACTCGAAGCTCGCTAATCCTCCTTTCGAGACCACCATCATCTACGCTTGGTGGCATGGCTCGAAGGATTCGCGGACTATCCACGACGTTTTCAAAACTACTCTCACCGCCCTCGGCGTCGAACGCCTGCGTTAAATCTCTCGCATCAGCCCCTTCCTCGGCTCGCGCTTCCGACGCCGAGAACGGTTGCACGAGATCGTCTTCGTCGCTCTCTCTCGAGCTCACCCAACTCTGCGGGCTCAGCACCCCGCTCGGGCTCTCTCTCGATCCGATTTTACCCGCGCGCGATCCTTCACCACCATCGACCCTCGAGCGGTAAGATTCCGGTATCCGAGCCCCCTTCCCCGATCCCCCATCCGGCGTCAACTTCCCGCCAAAACCAGAGTGCTCCATCGTCGTCGCCGTCTCTCCTTTGCCCAGTCCCACGAGAGGCGGAGCCCCGCGAGAGAGGCGCGACCGACTGAGTGTCGCGCGATGCGCACGCAGAACGACTCGTCGACGTCCGTGCGGTGGGTGACACGCCGGCCGGTCGGCGTCGACGTCTCCCGCCTCCCGCGCGCGGTCAACGCGCGTCCATCCATCCATCCATCCGTCGACCCGTCCAACCAATCCGCGCCGCACCGCACCGCGCGATCGGACGGACGGCTCAGCGCGGTCGATCGGACGGGACGATCGATCGATCGATCGATCGGACATTTGGAACATACACGATCACACGCGTAATAAAAGGTTAAAGTCCTAGGTACGGTACTAGTGTACCACCACGTTTGTTACAAATAAAACAAGAAAAAGAAACAACGCAGAGAAAGCCTTCCTCTTCGGCTGTCTCGGGGGGTGTTTGAAAACGACGAGTGACGAGTGACGAGTGACGAGTGACGAGTGACGAGGATTGATTTGGATGGATTATTCGAGTGGGCGCCGCGCGGGGCCACAGAGTCGGTCGATCGCGAGCGGTTTATTCGCCTCGCATCGGGACGAAGATGATGAAGACGACGACGACGATGACGACGGCGGCGGCGGCGACGAACTCGCGTTCGAGGACGCGGGCGAGACCGAGGGAGACGACGGTGAGTGGACGACTTGGGAGCGCTGGGAGCGGGGCGGGAGATCGCCCACGCGCGAGTCGTCGCTCTGTGGTGGTTCGGGCGGGCCGACGCGACGCGAAGAGCGGTGGGAAGGGTGACTATAAGAATAAAAAAAGAGGGAAGAACGCGGCGGCGGCGGGTAAAAAGGGGGCTAAAGGGTTGAAACCGCCGATGGAGGGACGGACGACGGTGACCATTGGCTCTGTTTCGGTCGAAGTGCCGACGACGCTTCCGACGAGCTTGGATGAAGTGCCGCGACCGGCTCTGTACGCTGGTGGGGCGCTGACGCTGTTGGTGTTGAAGAAGATTCTATTTGGACGCAAACGAGGCGGTAGAGGCTCCCTCGGAGACCTGGAGGAGCGAGGTATGCTCGATGAAAACAGAGAGGTTGACGAGGAAAAGTTTTACAAGGGCATGATGAAATCGGTTCGAACCGTGGAGATGCCCGAGCTCACGGAAGAACAGATTCTCGCGGCGAGAGAGCGCCGTCGACAATCTACTGCTGGTGACGACAACTTCAAAAAATCCCTCGATAACGTTGATATTCCGGCAAACCACCCTTGGGCGACAAAGGAGCAAGTTTCCGCAGAGGATGAAGCCGCCGCGGAGCAGCGTGTGCTCGAAGCTAACCGCCCGCGCCGTCGTCGAGTTCCTCCGAGCGCGTGAAAACGATGATATTCTTGCGACTTGTATGTAATACGCCTAACGATAATGATTCAATCTACGACTATATAACTCGGGTTTTAGAGTAGCTTTAAAGTTCGTCTCGAGTCTGTTGTGCGGGAATGGCGTAAGGATCCTCCTCGCCCCCCAGAGCCTCGACTGGCGCTTCCGTCGCGGGCTCTTGGTGCGTGTCAGCACCCGCAGCGGAGAGAACACTTTCTTTGACGCCTAATTCTATTTTATCAACCTCGACGGTAACGTCTAAAGTTTTCGTCTTGGTCCAGTTGTAGTACAACGGGTGGAAACGCGCGAGCACTGGCGTTCTCTTCCACAGGATGTGCACGACGACGAGAAGAAATAGAGAAAAGCCAGTCCAAAGGATGATGCCGTCGAGAAATGTTTGACGCTCAATCGTCGTAATCAATCGACGTCCAGAGCTCAACTTGACCGTCTGGTTGGCGTACTCTGTGCCCGTCCTCTCCATGGTTGCCGTGGATTCCGTGAGCACCGCGAGCGTTTTCTCGCCCTTTTCGAGCTCCGTCGCCATCATCTGTCTCGCCCTTCTCAAGCTCTCCGTCGCCTCGCTTGAAATCGACACCGCCCCACTCGCCTTTACCGCGTCCAGTCGGGAGCCTTTCCCATCCGCGCCCGTCAACAGAGCCTCTCGCTCCGCCTCCTCTCGCTTCCTCGACGCGCTCGCCGCTTCCAACGCCGCTTGTCTCATGATTGTCCGCGTCGACTCCAATCCGAGTTCCCGCTCGCGAACCATATCCATAACCTTCCCTCTCTCCTCTCCGCTCACCTCCTCCGCAATCTCTCGAAGCGTCTCCACGAGCTCGCGAATCTTTTCCACCTTTTCTTTCGCTCGTCCCAATCCACCAGGCTCTCGTCTCTTCCTCAACCTCGCCTCTCCTCCTCCTTCCTCCTCCTCCATCGTCGTCGTCGTCGTCGTCGTCGTCGTCGCGTCTTCATCAATCTCTTTCAACGCATCTCGCTCCAACCGTCGTATCGTCTCGTACGTCTCCGTCGCCTCGTCCATCTTCGTCGTTCGAACCAAATCCAGTCGAGCGTCTCACCCGCCCAACGACCGCGACTGGGGACTTTCGACTTGGGGACTTGGGACCACCGAGACCAAGACCGAGACGGGACGCGGCGAGGGTGGACGAGGGTCTAGACCTAAAACCTACACAGAGTTTACCCATAGAAACTACATATACTTCGCTCCCCTCCCCCCCGCGACCTACGGTGGCGATTCGTGAACGGTCGGTCAGTCATGCACGCGGGAAGATTCCCAGCGACGACGACGAAGAATGAAAATTTTCGCGTTCCCCGGGGAAAAGCTTCGATTTTGGTTTCGTCGACCCGAATCGAATCAATCGCGTCATCTTGTCGACCGACCCCGTGGACGAGCGCGGGAGTGCGCGACGCGTGGAACCCGACGCGCGGAACACACACGGGGGGAAACATCGAAAATGTCGAGCGGATTCCGCGTGCTGGACCTGGTGCGCCCGTTCCTGGGCTTCCTGCCCGAGGTGAAGGCGGCTGATCGAAAGATTCCGTTTCGGGAAAAGACGCTGTACACGTGCGTGGCGCTCTTCGTCTTCTTGGTGTGCTCGCAGCTGCCGCTGTACGGGATCAACACGGCGAGTGGGGCGGATCCGTTCTATTGGGCTCGCGTCATCATGGCGTCGAACAGAGGAACGTGCATGGAGCTCGGTATCTCTCCAATTGTGACGTCGGGTCTGGTGATGCAGCTACTCGCGGGATCCAAGATCATCGACGTGGATGAGAGCGTGAAGGAGGACAGAGCGCTCCTTAACGGCGCTCAAAAGCTGTTGGGAGTTTTGATTACGATCGGTGAAGCCGTTGCGTACGTCGTGAGCGGTATCTATGGTGATGTCCGCGACCTCGGAGTCGGCAACGCCTTGCTCATCATCATTCAGCTCTTCTTTGCGGGCATCATCGTCATCTGCTTGGATGAGCTTTTGCAAAAGGGCTACGGTCTTGGCTCCGGTATTTCTCTCTTCATCGCCACGAACCAATGCGAAAGCATCATCTGGAAGGCTTTCTCGCCGACGACGGTGAACACGGGCCGAGGCACTGAGTTTGAAGGCGCGATCATCGCCTTCTTCCACTTGCTCCTCACGCGTACGGACAAGATTCGCGCGCTCAAGGAAGCCTTCTACCGCACCAATCTGCCGAACATCACCAACTTGATGTCCACCATCCTCATTTTCCTCATCGTCATCTACTTTCAAGGCTTCCGCGTCGATTTGCCTATCCAATCGAAGCAAAACCGTGGCTACGTTACGAACTATCCCATCAAGCTCTTCTACACATCCAACATGCCGATCATCTTGCAGTCTGCGTTGGTTTCCAACCTCTACTTCATCTCTCAGCTCTTGTACAAGAGATATGGTGGTAACTTCTTCGTTCAACTCTTTGGTCGCTGGCAAGAAAGCGAAGGTAACGGCCAGCTCATTCCCACCGGTGGTTTGGTGTATTACATCTCCCCGCCGACCTCGTTGGCCGATGTAGCGGCTAACCCACTTCACGCCATCTTCTATGTCACCTTCATGCTCTCTGCTTGCGCCCTCTTCTCTAAGACTTGGATCGAAGTTTCTGGTTCTTCCGCCAGAGACGTTGCGAGACAGCTCAAGCAGCAGCAAATGATCATCAAGGGTCACCGTGATGTCAAGATTGAGAAGGAACTCAACCGATACATCCCCATTGCCGCCGCCTTTGGTGGCATGTGCATCGGTGCTTTGACGATTGTCGCCGACTTTTTCGGTGCGATCGGTTCTGGTACTGGTATTTTGCTCGCAGTGACGATCATCTACCAGTATTTCGAGACCTTTGAAAAGGAGAGAGCTTTCGAGATGGGCATGAACGTCTTCTAAAGCGCTCTGCGCAACAGTCTAAATGAGTTAGAAAGTCAACTTTCGCGCTGTACGGCGCACACAAATATTAGATATTTGAACAGTTCTAGATGGACTTAGTATGATTTGATAATAAATCCTTCATCCGTACTGATTAAACGCGATAGCGCACTCTTGTTTTGATATGCAGCCGTGCGTCGTTTGAGGGTATCGCGCACTCGGGGAGGTAGGTTCTTGTTTCGTTCCTTTAATCCGAACAGCTTTCTCGGTATTACAATTTGCTCAATGCTAGCATCATACGAGCTCAATCGTCAAGCTTGAAAGCTTTGTCTTCTAATGATCGCACACAACTGTGCCCAAACTAATACGCCTTCCCAAAATCCGCCGAAATCCAGTGAGAACAAAGTTGATGATCTTACATGACCTTGTTCTTGGCACCACCACGGAGCTTCTTGACACGGTTCTTCTTCTCCTTGATGTTCTTGCGGGACTTTTGAACGGCGTCCTTCAAGCCAGCGCGGATGATGCGGTGCTTCGGTTCGAACTTCTTGAACGCCTCGATGTTGTCATAGATCAAACCAAACCCGGTGGACTTGCCACCACCAAACGCCGTGCGGAACCCGAAGATGGACACGCACTTCTCGTCGGCGACGTTGTACATCTTAGCTAACTTCTCTTGGAGCTCAGCCTGTTGTGGTTAAAAACACGCGTCCGTCAGTCTCAGCGCCCTCGGTTGCCCTTCATCAATTCTCACTCGCGACGTCGTGTGTGTTGATTAGGGTCAAAAAACCCCAGCCGCGCGAGAGTTGTCGGAATCTTTACGCACCTTGGACACGTTCGCGCGACCCGGGTGGAGCACATCGAGGATCTACGTCGCGTCAAAAAACCATCGTCAGTATTCTTACTCTCTCACATCCCTCGTCGCCTCGTCGCCGGCGCGTCAACGCCGCCGATGAACGCCCAGCCTCGCCCTCAACCTCGCCTCATTTCCGCCGACGGCCCTCGCGAGCATTCTTTCGCGTTTCGTCGCGCGCGCGAACACTTACGAATTGACGGCGCTGCAAGAGGCGGTTCGTCATAAACTTGCGCGTGCGGATGGTACAGGACGTGTTGGACATGGTTGCCGACGTCGTCGATGTACGCGTGCGTTCGAAAGGCGGATCTTCCCCGGGCGAGCGACAATAAGAGAGAGCGGGAGGCGGTGAGATGAGAATTAAATTTACACTTGGTGGCTACCAAAAACCACCCAGGGTTGTCCCGACCCGATCGGAAAACTCGACCGAGGCTGCGTCGCGCGTCAGAGGACGAAGACCGACGACGGAAGACTGACGGCGAAGAGATGTCCAAGGCTGCATTCACGGGACTCAAGGCGGTGCAAGAACTGCGGTTCCACCTGTGCCAGACGAGCAAAGGGAGCGAAGGGGTTAGGAATTTCCTCTTGAACTCGTACAAAAAGTTGAAGGCGGCGTCACCAACGACGCCCGTGTTGATTCGGGAGTCTGCGGGAGTGGAGGGAAAACTTTACGCGAGGTATGACTTTGGCGTGGAGAAGCACGTGTCGCTCGAGGGCTTGGATGCCAAGGCGGTGGAGAAGTGTTTGACTGAGTTGGTGGCGTCGGCGCCGAAGTGATCGGACCCGGTCGAGTGTGAGAGCCATCGCGTGCGCGCGTATCGATGGGAGAGCGTAGATAATGTTAGCTAATTTGTAACTCTTATGTGAACAAAACCCAAACCGGCGCCTAAGCTAGTGTGCTACTTGATGTTTCTATGTGCGCTCAGTTGTCCAAGCCGAGCACTTCGTGGGCAGCAACCTTGAAGGCGGCGTTTATCTTCGAAAGTTGTTCCTTCGCCTCCGCGGTAGCGCTCTCGAGCTCTTTCGCCGCCTTCTCGTGCTCCGCATGAAGAGCTGCGATGCGCTTGCGCGCCTGTTTCTCATCGGTATCTATCTCGGGAAGTGCGCGCGCGATTTCAATGGTGACTCTTTGAACCTCCACGATCGCCGCCGCCATCTGGTCTATGTCCTCTTTGCTCACGCCGTCCGCCGGCAAATCATCGCTAAGTTCCCCATTCGCGCCGAGTTTGACCTGTTTGCGTCGAAAGAGACGTCGAGAGGTTAGTGAACGAACGCGACTTGAAAACTACCACGAGAATCTCGAGTCAGGCGCAAGCACTCTACTCACCGGTTTAGCGTCCCGTTGCAGTCTCCCAGCGTAGTCATACATCATCTGGGAGAGCATGTTTATGTGTTCCTGAAGTTGGGTCACCGAGTCCGCCATTTTGACGCGATCTGCGCGCGGAAGACTGAGGTGTGTGAGGGTAGGATTCTTCACTGTTGCAGTGTTGACGCAAGCTACTAGCTTGAAGCTATCACTCTATGATTTCAAAATTACATTACTGAAAATCAATCGAAGGCACGCGAGGGGCTATTATATTTAAGTATTCCTCGTCATGCACGTCCACAGCGACGGTGGCGGCAGATCAGCGTCCGCTGACACTGGTCCCTTGCTGTGCATCTTCGTTCGCGCTATCTTGTAATAGTACCTAAACCACATGCACTTCACCGTGCCCTTTAAACCAGCCAAGTGGACCAGCAAGTCTCCGTTTACGTAGAAAGCAGGCTGTGAATTGAAGACGCACGCGTTGAGAGCTTTGGTTCTCGCTCGAACGGTGTTTGCCTTTGGATACGCTTCGCCCTTGACCACGCTACGCCAAATTGTTGACTGGTAGAGGAAATGGAACGCTCGCTGTTCGTACTTGAACAGCATATTCCACGTCTTTGGTGCAACGAGCTGATCTTGCGCCCACATCTCGTCGATGAACCACAACGTCCATGGCGTGTTTCGCAGCATCCAAACCCCGCAGTTGAGGCCGTTCTTATCTGCGGCCAACATCTGGTCGTAGTTGAAATCCACGATATCTTCCAACCGTCTATCGGGATTCATGATGATGGTGTCTATGTCTATGTAGAGAACAAAGTCGTAATTCGGTAAATATTTCCGCATGGCGAGGAGCTTACTCCAGCTCGCCGGTCGACTCTTATCGACAATATCTTCATCCACTATGAGATCGTAGCCATGCAAATCTGCGTACGCCTGCTTATTTGCCGTGCTCTCGGCGCAAATCGCCTCAACACCGGCGTCACACAATGTAATTATTCCTACTTTCAATTGCTGCGGTCGAAAACCCGGCAGGTTGGTCATATCGGCCGGTAGCAAGTTTGATATCGGCGAGTTGTCGACTAGATTTTTTGGCGCAAGAGCCGTTGCCTCGCACGGATAAGGACGCTCGATTGGATGAAACCAACGCCTCATGTACACCTTGTTAAACCCACCGATGATTTTGTGAATGAACGGACCATATATCCACAGCGTGAGCGCGATAAACAACCATCCAAGCCGACTCACTCTCCGTCTTCCCGCTCGACCTCGGGCGTCTCTTCGCGCCAGCTTTGGCGACGTATTCCCACCCCACCATCCACGCGAGGATCTATTCCGCGCGTACGCGTACAAAGGAGGTTTTCTCGATCTATCTCCGCTCAGCCCACCCAATCCGGACGCCATTCCCGCCGTGTTCAGCGTCTGCACCCCGTTCCCCCACTGCCCTCCTCCGAATCCTCTCGGCGACGTCCTCGGCGAGCTCCGCCTGTGCGTCGACGCCCCATGATGCGCCCCCCCCGTCACCACCATCACCTCAGACTCAGATCCGTGTTCAGACGACCCCGCGCTCGCGCCTCCCGCGCCAACGTCCGCACCGCTCGACCCAAACCCACCGCCGTGATGTCCTCCCTGGTGTCTCGGCGTGAGCACCATGGTTCACCCGACTGACTCTCTTCCCGCGGGTTCCGCCGCCCGAATCCTCGCACGAAGGGATCGACCGCGCCGCGCCGCGCCGTGTCTAGATCGACGCCCCAAAGCGCGTCGCGCTCTACCGACGGCGCGTCCTCGTCGGTGTCGTCGGTGTCGTCGGTGTCTCCAACGCACTCCTTCGCCTCTCAGTCGAGTGAGTCCTTGTTAAAACGATGATTCGTGACTCGTCCACATTAGCACAATACGAGCGGGACTTTTGAAACGGATTGGAAAGAGACGCGAAGGATCGACTGGATTGGTTCGACGAGCGCGTCACACCTCGACTTCCGCGAACGAACGAACGAACGACTGGAATTGGATGACGACGACGACGGGGTACTACTGCTCGGATAGCTCGGACGACGACGATGACGACCGACGGGGGACCGCGCGCGGGACGACGACGGACGGGGAGACGACGACGATGATGGGAGGATCGGCGCTGGGTGTGCTGGGAGGCCCGGCGTTGGACGCGAGCCTCGGGGGACTCGGGTCGTCGGTCATGGGGTCGGTGGGACGAAGAGGAGTCGGAGCGAGGGAAGAAAGGGAAAAAGGTGCGGACGATGGAACGACGGTAAAGGCGAGCGATGATAATCCGTTCGATGTGGATGAGAAGGAGCTCGAGGCAAGGCGAGAGCCGCTGGGCGTGGGCGTGGGAGGCGAACGCGAAGGTGAGGAGGAGAACGGTGTGGCGGTCGCAGAGGCGATGCGAGAGGTGGATCTGGATGGGAGAGGTGATGACGCGCGATCGCCGATGAGAGTGGGCGGTGAGGGGCTGCTGAACGTCGCGGAGGAGGCGGCGTCGCCGGCGACGCCGAGACGGGAGACGGGCGGACAGTTGGAAAACGGAAGTTACCACGCCGAAGCAACCATGTCGTACGGGGACCTACTGGCGCCACCGCCGAGCTATGCGGATAGCGTCATGTACACTCAGCCGGAAATTCAGCCGGTGTTCGACGGTACGGCGAACGCGGGCGGGACCACGGTGTTCTTGGATGGTCACGACGAAGCTGACTCGGCGGGCTCATTGAAGATTTGGGTCAGCGATCCGAAAATTGAGGCGGACGGAACCGCGACGATGCCGGGGAAGAGAGTCACGCACTACAAAATCACCACGAGAACGGACATTTCCTCTTACATTCACAAGGAAGTGATTGTGTGGAGACGTTTCAGAGACTTTGTCGCGCTCGACGCGAGGCTCTCCGCCGTGCATCGAGGATACTTCATTCCACCGAGACCAGAAAAGACTGTGGTCAACTCGACGGAGGATAACTTCATTCAAGAGCGCGCCGGTCAGCTGCAAAACTACCTCAACCATCTCGCTGCGCATCCGAAGCTTCGTCTCGGTGATCCGCTCAGGATTTTCCTCACCCACCAAGACTTGGGCGCGAGTCTGGATTGGTTTAACATGACCACCAGAGTGATTGCTCCGGTGCCGAGCAGCCCTGAAACGCCTCAGCGACCGCCTATAGCGGTGTCTTCTCCCAACCAGGGCCGAGATTTTGGGAGGTTCTTCAAGGAGTTGCGTCAAACGGTTGTGCAATCCACAGCTGTGAGCGCCGTCGGAGGAGCTCTCGGATTGGACACTCCCAAGCCCAAAGTGATGGAGGAGGACGCAGCTTTCATGGTGGAGAAAGATCGAGTCGCTCGGATTGAACAAGAGCTCTCGGGAATGTCTTCAAAGGCTACAAAGCTGCTCACTTTGCAGCAAAAGTACGGCGAAGCTGTGGGTGAATTTGGCATGGAGTGCTTGAAGTTTGCCAAGCTTCAAGAAGAGGAAGGAGTTCGCATGGGTAAGTACAGCGAACACGGCGTTGGCTGCATGACTGCCGCGAATGAGATGCGCAAGGTTGGTAACGTCTCCGTCAAGGTTAGTCAAGTTTCTCGATCAGCCACGTCGCAGACTGCGCAAGCGCTGCAACCACTTCATGACTACTTGAAAATTATGCCAGCGGTTCGCAAATCGATCAATGAACGAAACGACTCTCTCTTGACGCTACAAACGATGCTCGCTGAAGCGGAAAGACTAGATGCGCGAATCGCAAAGCTTGAACCTGATCTCACAAAGATGAAAAAGGTGCAAGATCTGAAGCTTGAACTCGACGCAACGCGGGCCACGGGCAACCAGGCAAAGAGTGACTACGACATGATTCAAGAACGTCATCGTGAAGAGTTCGCTCGTTTGGAAAAAGATCGCGTGACGCAATTTCACGCAATGTTACTTAACTACGCGCGGGTTCAGGTTGCCAACTCGGAGCGTTCATTATCTCTCTGGCGAGGCTTGGCTGAAGAATTTGGCGCCTCTGCCGACGAGTGGCGTTCGACTGGGCCAGAAAAGGTTCTTGACTCTGAATTTTCCTAGACATTTCTAATGCATGTAATTACACTTTCTATGTACGATATATCATTCGATCTAGTTCACCTTGATTCTCGGAGGAGAAGAGGGCATCTCTCCGGAGAATTTTGCGGTGGGTGTCTTTGCTCCCCATCTCTCGGCGCTTGGAGTCACCTTGGAAATTCTCTGGAGCGAGCGCACGCCCCAGGAGTGAATGGCGATCCCAAATGCGAGCTTGAAGCAGACCAACACGGTCATAACACCCGTTCCAAAAATAAACGTACTGAAATATACAAGAATACGATCGAAGATTCCGCGTGTGAGCGCGTCTGAAGAAATGGCGCTGTGCTTCAGTGTGCGGTATAGTCCCGGGATCACTCGTACAATGACAGCCGCCGGGGCGAGAGGGACGAAACCGACCACTTGGTGAATCTTGTAGGATTGTGTCAAATGGACGTGATCTCTACAGATCTGTCGATAAAATCTTCGATACACTCCTGGGCGCAGACCGTTGAATTTCGCCATGAATGAGTGTTTGATGATGTCGACGAAAATTTCTGAACCAATCACAAGCATGATATCGTACAAGAATTTCCGCGTGAGTCCCACCTGAAGACTTCCTGCAGCCATGATACGCTGCGCTGTGACAAAGAGTAGACACACACTCAAGTGCACGCGCTCAATCACGTCCAATCTACTCACGCCAAAGAGTTTTTCGGGATCCTGTTTCTTGAAAACGTGTCCCTTCATCTCCGCAAAGTTGTTAGAAATCAAGACTAGCAACATCGCGTTTGCGTGGCTATTGATCGCCACCGAAAGCGTCACTGCGTGCGTGAGTAAGATGAACGTGTGCGCCACCGTCGCACAGGTGGACAGCATGACGTCAACTGCGAGTCTAAACACGGATGTGATCTGGTCAACCTTTGCGCCGTTTGTCGCCGCGCTCACGCAGCCATGTACGCTATTTTGCAACGCATCAAGCACATTACTATTGAACGAACACAAGAGTTTGTCAAACGTCTCCAACACATGACAAGCCATGTATAGCTTGATCGTTTCCTGGCCTCTGATGTAGTGATAAATGACGCTCACGTCCAGCATGTGCGTGTACGTCACAGCCACCGCGAGCATGAACAGCCAGAGAACATCGTTCAAGTGCTCACGCGCGTACGGATGAATCCCCCAAGCCCGTCGTTTCGAAGACGACGCTTTCGATTTAAATGTCGCGACCGATACGACGAGACGCACCGTCTGAGATAGCACTCTCACCGGCAGCGACGTGAATAAGCCCAGAATTGCATCCGCGCACAACAATCCGCCGTACAAACAAAACTTTTCCAACTCGAGAGGAATGTACCACAGCAAATCAAATACCCGTTCACGCGCGTGAGACATATCCGGATCATCCTCGCGCTCACCCACCCTAATCCCGAGCTCCAACGCGCAATAATTCCACACCGACGTCATTCCGTTTGACACGTGCCTCGCCTCGACGCTCCACTCCCTCGTCCCTCTCTCCGCCTCGCCATTTCGCCCTCTTCCGTTTTCCCTCTCCGGGCTCTCCCCCGCCGGTTCTCGAAGCTCTGGACTCCCCGGTCGATTCACCCATCCCGTCGTCTTCACCCGTCTCACCTCGAACGCATTCGGCGGAGGCGTCGCCACCCAATCGTCATCCTTCGGCCTCGTCGTCTCCCTCGCATTCTTCTTCCCACCGTCGTCGTCGTCGTCGTCGCGAAGGCTCACCAATCGTCTTCGAACCGTCGTCGTATCGACACCACCCACCGTCGTCGTCGTCGTCGTCGTCGGCGGCGGCGTCGTCGGCGGCTCCCGTTTCCCTTCCTCGTCCGTCGTCATCGCCCTCGGACCGACGGGACTCGGATTGACGACGTCCGTCGCCTCGCCTCGCGTCGCGTCGCGTCGAGCGCGACTGTGCGACTGTGCGACTGTGCGACTGTGCGAAAACTGACGAGTCTCGAATCGTCATGTCATGTCATG